>ENA-ORLD01000187-ORLD01000187.1-human-gut-metagenome-genome-assembly--contig:-NODE-187-length-13193-cov-5.39192_pt1 | contig 13193 bp, 12 predicted proteins | sample MGYA00243067_ERZ508824 | MGnify/ENA primary metagenome ERZ508824 (study PRJEB26277, sample SAMN04329789) | human gut metagenome | biome: human-associated habitat | host: Homo sapiens | place: USA... | reverse complement strand
CGAACAAGAAGAAGCCGTTGATTTACAACAGATAAAAGATAACGGTGAACTGGTAGTGCTGACTTTATACAGTTCTACATCCTATTTTATTTACCGCGGCCAGGACATGGGATTTCAATATGAATTGGGTGAACAGTTTGCCAAAAGCCTCGGCGTCAAGTTAAAAATAAAAGTTGCCAAAAACATACACGACCTGATAGAAAGACATCTTGCAGGCGAAGGCGATCTTATTGCCTACAACCTGCCCATCTCCAAAGAATGGAAAGACAGTCTGACATACTGCGGTGAGGAGGTGATTACCCATCAGGTCATCGTACAACGTACAGGCAGCCGCGTCAAACCGTTGAAAGATGTAACGGAACTTATCGGAAAGGATGTGTACGTAAAACCCGGAAAGTATTATGAACGGCTTGTCAATCTGGACAAGGAGCTGGGTGGCGGCATCCATATCCATAAGGTCAGCAATGACAGCATCACGATTGAAGACCTTATTATGCAAGTTTCACAAGGCAAAATACCGTATACCGTAGCGGACAATGATGTAGCCCGCCTCAATACCACGTACTACCCGAACCTCAACATCGGGCTTTCTATCAGTTTCGACCAACGGGCTTCGTGGGCTGTACGTAAAGATTGTCCGCAGCTTGCAGAAGCTGCCAATAAATGGCATGAGAAAAACATGACTTCTCCGGCTTATACCGCGAGTATGAAACGGTATTTTGAAATTGGCAAAGCTATCCCACACTCTCCTATTCTATCTCTGCGAGAAGGGAAAATATCACACTTCGACCATCTATTCAAGAAATATGCACCAGACATTAATTGGGACTGGCGTTTATTGGCATCTTTAGCTTATACTGAATCCAACTTTGATACTACCGCCGTTTCATGGGCAGGTGCAAAAGGACTGATGCAACTGCTGACTGCCACAGCTCGTGACATGGGAGTTCCTCCGGGAAAAGAACAAAACCCCGAAGAAAGCATTAAAGCTGCCACGAAATATATTGCCGCCACAGCCAAAAGCTTCTCGAAAATTCCCCAAGAAGAACGGATTAATTTTATTCTGGCATCATATAACTCCGGTATAGGACATGTATTCGATGCTATGGCATTGGCTGAAAAATACGGCAAAAACAAATATGTGTGGCGGGATAACGTGGAAAACTTCATCCTCTTGAAGAGCAATGAAGAGTACTTTACCGATCCGGTTTGCAAGAACGGGTATTTCCGTGGGATAGAAACTTATAACTTCGTGAGGGATATAACGGCAAGGTTTGAACAGTATAAGAAAAAGATAAAAAGCTGATTCACGGGATAGGACATAAAAATTACAGCATTTTCAGACATAAGGACAAGAGAATAGAGTAGGTTGCAATGTATAGCTTTTTGCTGCATATTTTTCTGTTCTCTTGTTCTTATATCTGCAATACGACAGTGAAAACCTCAAAACAAATTCAGCCGATTAGCCTTTGCCTCTTCAAGAGATACCGTTTCAACTAGATTCTCCTGATTTTTCTCGCGCAACTGCTGATACTTGTTAGAAAGCTTCTTCACGAACTCTTCCTTTTGGTTAGGATTCATCAAACGGGCTGCCACCGTTGCATTCTGCGAGGCGTCTTTCAGGTGAATAACCGGAGCATGATAAACCGGAGCAATCTTTAATGCCGTGTGCAAAGGAGAAGTAGTAGCGCCACCTATCAACAATGGTACATCGAGTCCCGCCTTTTCCAATTCAATGGCAACATGTACCATTTCATCCAGCGAAGGAGTGATAAGGCCACTCAGCCCAATCATGTTTACCTTTTCCTCTATGGCCCGCTGCACAATCGTTTCAGCGGGAACCATTACTCCCAAGTCGATTATCTCATATCCGTTGCAAGCCATTACTACGGAAACAATATTTTTCCCAATGTCGTGCACATCACCTTTCACTGTAGCAAGCAACACCTTGCCGGCAGAGGCAGCCCCTTCCTGCTTTTCCGATTCAATGACAGGCTGAAGAACAGCCACCGCTTTCTTCATAGTACGTGCCGTTTTCACCACTTGCGGAAGGAACATCTTACCCGCACCGAACAAATCGCCAACATGGTTCATTCCGGCCATCAGCGGACCTTCAATGATATCCACAGCTTTAGGATAAACTTTCAAAGCTTCAGCGAGGTCTTCTTCCAGATAATCTCCGATGCCTTTTGTCAAAGCATACTTCAAACGTTCCTCTACGGTATCTTCACGCCAGGCAAGCTGAGAACTGAGGCTTGAAAGCTGGGAGTTACCGTTAGAGAGAGAATTCTTGGCCGCTTCCGCCTCGGCTTTCAACCGTTCGGCAGTCTCAATCAACCGCTCGGCAGCATCCGAACGACGATTGAGAACAACATCTTCGATACGTTCCAGAATATCGGCGGGTATATCGGTGTAAAGTACGGAAGTGGCAGGGTTTACGATACCCATATCCATCCCCTCGCGAATGGCATGATAAAGAAAGACCGCATGCATTGCTTCACGAATATAATTATTACCCCGAAAGGAAAATGAAAGATTACTGACTCCACCGCTGACATGAGCGCCGGGCAGGTTCTTCCGTATCCAACCGGTAGCACGGATAAAATCGACTGCATAGTTATTATGCTCGTCCATACCCGTAGCCACTGCAAGTACATTCGGGTCAAAAATTATATCTTGCGGATTGAAACCGACCCTGTCTACCAACAGACGATAAGCGCGTTCGCACACCTCAATTCTGCGTTCGTACGTATCCGCCTGTCCCTGTTCATCAAAAGCCATTACGACTGCGGCAGCACCGTATCGCTTTATAGTACGGGCATGTTCAAGAAACTTTTCTTCGCCCTCTTTCAAAGATATGGAGTTGACAATGGACTTTCCTTGCATACATTTTAACCCTGCAACTATCACATCCCATTTAGAAGAATCTATCATTACAGGAACACGGGCTATCTCCGGCTCGGATGCTATCAGATTGAGAAAAGTGGTCATTTCCTTTTCCGCATCCAGCAAACCGTCGTCCATATTTATGTCGATAATCTGCGCTCCGTCTTCTACTTGCTGCCGGGCGATACTTAGCGCTTCATCATATTTTTTCTCATTGATTAAACGCAGAAACTTACGTGAACCGGCAACGTTGCAACGTTCGCCCACATTGATAAAGTTGTTTTCAGGCTTTACCTCCAACAGTTCCAAGCCGGAGAGCCAAAGATAATCGGGCAGAGAAGCCGGTATACGTGGCTCAGCTCCTACTATCAAAGACGAATATGCAGCAATATATTCATCGGTAGTGCCACAACAACCGCCTATTATATTTACCAGCCCTTCATGAATGTACTCCCTGATCTCATCTGCCATTTCAGCCGGAGTCTGGTCGTATGTACCCAGACTGTTAGGCAATCCCGCATTGGGATAGGCACTGATATAGAAAGGAGCACGAGCAGCCAACTGCTCAAGAAAGGGTGTCAATTGACGGGCTCCAATAGAACAGTTACGCCCGACAGAGAAAATATCCGCATGTTGCACAGAAGCCAGAAATGCTTCCAGCGTTTGTCCTGACAAAGTACGTCCGCCTATATCGGAAACCGTTACGGAAAGCATCAGCGGAACCCGGACACCTATAGCTTCCATCGCCTGCTCCGCAGCATATATCGCAGCCTTAGCATTCAATGTATCAAATATGGTTTCAATCAGCAACACATCCACACCGGCTTCGAGCATCGCTTCCATCTGCTCACGATAAGCAGCAGCCAATTCATCATAAGTCAATGCACGAAAAGCCGGATTGTTAACATCCGGACTCATGGAGCAAGTCTTATTGGTAGGCCCGATAGAGCCTGCCACAAAACGCGGTTTATCGGGAGTTAAAGCAGTAAATTCATCGGCAACTTCACGCGCCAGTTTTACAGCAGCAAAATTTATCTCACGCACATACTCCTGTACGTGATAATCGGCCATGCTGACGCTTGTAGAATTAAAAGTATTGGTTTCGATAATGTCCGCACCCGCCGCAAGATACTTACGGTGAATATCCCGTATTACATCCAGACGCGTCAGACAAAGTATATCATTATTACCTTTTAACTGTCCGGGAATTTGCGCAAAACGTTTACCCCGGAAATCATCCTCCGTCAAGTTGTATTGTTGTATCATAGTGCCCATAGCACCGTCCAGAATAAGAATGCGCTCACGCACCAACGTTTCAATAGAAGCCACTTTTATTTAAGTATAAAGTATGAGGTATTCTTTTTAAAGTATGAGGTATGAAGTATTAAATACGAGGTATGAAGTTAAAATACAACCGATAAAATTATCAAGATATAAATATTACACCTGCTTATACTTCAGACCTTATACTTACTATACGTACTGCTTATCGTTTGAATGCACGCGCCATATCGCGTTTGTCATCTTTTTCTTTCAAAGCCTCGCGCTTGTCGTATTGCTTCTTACCCTTTGCAAGAGCTACGACTACCTTTGCCAGCCCTTTTTCATTGATGAACATACGAACAGGAATTATGGTAAAGCCGGGGTCTTTAGAACCACGTTGCAACTTGTCCAGTTCTTTCTTTGTCAACAGCAGTTTGCGCTCCCGACGTGCATTATGATTATTGTACGAACCGTAAAAATATTCGGCAATATGCATATTCTTCACCCATAGCTCGCCATTGGCGAAGTAGCAAAACGTATCTACCAGACTTGCCTTTCCCAAACGGATAGATTTAATTTCCGTACCGGTGAGCACAATGCCTGCCGTATAGGTATCTACCAATTCGTAATCGAATGTGGCACGTTTATTCTTAATATTTATAGGAGCTTGTTTCATAAAATCAATCAGTTCAGCACTACCGTCAGCTTATTGAAAACGAATTCTATCACTGCCGGACAAGCTATTAACAACATGGAAGAAAGAATGGTAAACCTTAAACGGTCTTTTTCCGCTATTTTCTTCAGAATAGCACATCCTTCCCACACCACATATACAATATAAAATTGAAGCAACAGGGCTATTATACTGAAATCGGGCAATATGCCGATTATGATTTTCAGCATGAAAGACACTACCAACGCATAGCCGGCAAACTGTTGCACCAAAGGTATATCATTGTCCATAGCAAACATACGGACACGTAGCCCATTGATGAGATAGGCTGCCAAAAAATATCCCCCGAACAAGGATACCGCCACCGCACAACATTGCGTCATGGCATATTGAAAACTTTGCGGACCACCCCATCCCTTAGCCACCAAAGAGCCTATAAAGACGGACAACCCGCATAAACCAATCATAGGATAGACAAAAGCTGTAAAAACTTTTCGCCTATCCTCTAAACTAATTTCCTCCCAGGCACGTGCCGGAGAGGAAATCAGTTGCATTGCTATATGGAACAGTTCTTTGTAATTCAATTAATTATTATTGATTTGAAGGATTCCATTTAAAATTTTCAATTGTATAATCTGTATACTTCTCAGGCAATTTAGCACCATCCATATCGGTTTTTGCTTTAATTCTTATCGTTGTAGGATAGCTACCGTGCTTTCCTTTAAAATCCAACATGATTTGTTTTACATCGTAAGCTTTGTTCCTAACAGCAAAAACGTCTGTCTTGGTATCAGTTCCTTTGTTATGTCTCAAATAAAAGACAAGTTCTGTACTGCTTTCATTAGATTCATCATTTATATACACCAATTCCATTGTATGCTGTTTCAACATTTCCTCCTTATTCTCCATTTTCCAAGAAATAGGCAACACGAGCATTTCAGCACCATACATTCTAGGCTTATAAGTCTGTCCGTAATTGTCTGTCGGCTCCAAAGTCACAATAGGAGCAGTTTCTGGTATAGCCGCCTCCATATCTTCCACGGAACTTGCATATCTGGTAGAATAAGAATCCACAGCAATTGCACTGACTAACTTTATACGATAATCCTGCGGAGTAAAAGTACCACCCTCAGCTTTAGTTGCCGGAGTATCCTCCACATATTTAAAAGCAATCTGAGCTAAATCAGTACCCGACATTTTAAAGCCCTGAGCTTCCATTTCTGTAACGGAAGCCATTGTCGGATGATATGTATTACCATATAAATCAACAAAATAACTCCCCATTACAGTGCGTACATATCCTATTCCATCATACATGCTTTCGCCGGCATCATCATTAAGACACGAAGTAAAAGAAACGCCCATTAATAAGGTAAAGGCAACCATTAAGAATTTCAATTGTTTCATAAACATTATTTTTTAGAGTTCGCAAAGATATAAAATTCAATTCACATAAGGTAAATGCAGAAACTTAAAAAATACTGCAACCGTTACTTTATTATTTTCGCAAACGACTCCAAATGTTCATCTACATAGCTTGCAACCAAAGCCGTATACTCCTCTTCTTTCTCCAGAAACTCATCTTCCAACTCATCAAAAGCCTCATACTGCTCGTACATTGCCATAAATTCGTCATCAGTACGCTCACGTTCCAAATCTTCACGATGGACATCATATATCTTTTTGGCGGCATACACCAATTTGCTTAAATCGCCCACTCCCCACAAACGCATTACTTTGGCAAACGGATTGGCAAAGATATAGCCACCATATCCGTTTTGCACCAACTGGCAGAAGCCACCTTCCATGAGTTCGTCGCGGAATATCTGATACGCCAGCAACGAATGCTGTTCTCCGGTAAGCAACGGCATCGTATCGGCAGTAAGTTCGCCGCCTATCACTCTTTTATATGCATCTGTAAATACTTGGATGAAAGCATCCATTCCCTCGCCCGCAGCTTGTTGCAAAGCCGCATCAGTAACTTCTACCATAATAGTATGTATATTGAATTAACGCTGCAAAGTTAATACAAAAACTGCAAAGTCTACTTTACATTCCACAGAGTTACAACTTATTATTACCTATTTTTAATAAAAAAGTCAAATTGAACGGTTGGCAGAAAGCAAGAAAACGACTACCTTTGTGACCGTTTAATAAAACATAGAACTACGTTTTTTAAATTATAACTTAAAAAAGAGCTAATTATGACTTATTCACACGAAGTGGAACACATGTGTGTTGTAAAGAAAGGTCCTAACCACGGACCGGCTCCCATACCCGAAGAAGGCAAATGGGTAAAATCAAAAGAAATAGTTGATATTTCAGGTCTGACACATGGTGTAGGTTGGTGTGCTCCTCAGCAAGGTGCTTGTAAACTGACTTTGAACGTTAAAGAAGGTGTCATCCAAGAAGCATTGGTTGAAACAATCGGCTGCTCCGGTATGACTCACTCGGCTGCTATGGCTGCTGAAATCCTTCCGGGCAAGACAATTCTCGAAGCATTGAACACCGACCTCGTTTGCGACGCTATCAATACAGCAATGCGCGAACTCTTCCTGCAAATCGTTTACGGTCGTACTCAGTCTGCTTTCTCTGAAGGCGGTTTGATTATCGGTGCCGGTCTGGAAGACTTAGGTAAGGGATTGCGCAGCCAGGTAGGTACTCTATACGGTACTTTGGCAAAGGGTCCCCGTTACCTGGAAATGGCAGAAGGTTATATCAAGACTATTGCTCTTGACAAAAACGATGAAATCTGCGGATATGAATTCGTTCACATGGGTAAATTCATGGATGAAATCAAGAAAGGTACTGATGCCAACGAAGCTTTGAAGAAAGTAACCGGTACTTACGGACGCTTCACTGCAGAACAGGGAGCTGTTAAACACATTGATCCACGTCACGAATAATATAAGGAGGAAAGAAACTATGATTAGAGAAGTAAAATTTGAAAGTCAAGACCGTCGTATCAAAGGTATCATCGAAGCCTTGAACGCCAACGGCATCAAAGACATAGAGGAAGCTAACGCCATCTGCGAAGCTGCCGGACTCGATCCTTATAAGACGTGTGAAGAGACTCAGCCTATCTGCTTTGAGAACGCAAAATGGGCTTATGTTGTAGGTTGTGCCATCGCTATCAAGAAAGGCTGCAAGAATGCTGCAGATGCTGCCGAAGCAATCGGTATCGGTTTGCAGGCGTTTTGTATTCCGGGGTCTGTAGCCGACGACCGCAAGGTAGGTATCGGTCACGGTAATCTGGCTGCCATGTTGCTCCGCGAAGAGACTAAGTGTTTTGCTTTCTTGGCAGGTCACGAATCATTCGCTGCTGCAGAAGGTGCAATCAAATTCGCAGCTAAAGCTGACAAAGTACGTAAAGAACCTTTGCGTTGTATCCTGAACGGTTTGGGCAAGGATGCTGCACAAATCATCTCCCGTATCAACGGCTTTACATATGTTCAGACTCAATTCGACTACTACACAGGTGAACTGAAAGTTGTTCGTGAAATCGCATACAGCGATGGTCCTCGTGCCAAAGTAAAATGCTACGGTGCTGACGACGTTCGCGAAGGTGTGGCTATCATGTGGAAAGAAGGCGTAGACGTATCCATCACAGGTAACTCTACCAACCCGACCCGTTTCCAGCACCCTGTTGCAGGTACTTACAAGAAAGAACGCGTTCTTGCAGGTAAGCCCTATTTCTCAGTAGCATCCGGTGGCGGTACAGGTCGTACGCTTCACCCGGATAACATGGCTGCCGGTCCTGCTTCTTACGGCATGACGGACACTATGGGTCGTATGCACTCTGACGCTCAATTCGCTGGTTCTTCATCAGTTCCTGCTCACGTGGAAATGATGGGATTCCTGGGTATCGGTAACAACCCGATGGTAGGATGTACAGTGGCTTGTGCTGTAGACGTTGCTACTGCTTTGAGCAAGTAATATAAGTTACTTCATACAGATAAGCTCCTGTAATCCTTGTGGTTGCAGGAGTTTTTTATTTGTGGTAACTTGGCTTAGACAACAGATTGAAGCACCTTGCATCACTCATTATTCAGAGTGAATGAATGGTGAATCAGCAAGGAGATAACAAGATAAATCCTGCTTTATTTAAGTCCAAACAACTCATGTAAAGAGTAGCCAATTACCCCTCAAATCAAGCCATAAACAGGTTACTTTTGCAGCCGATTTGCAGCCGAATTTGCCATTCTTTAAAAACGGCTGCAAGAATTGGCATAATCAACTATAATACAATGCGATACACTCCATATAACATTTAATTTAAAATGGAGAAACATTGTACAATGGTTTACTTTTCATTAAGAGAAAGCAAGCAAAACAAGAAAGGTCTATCACCTATTGAGGTTTCAATCACCACCAACGGAAAGAGAATCTACTTTAGTACAGGTAAACACATATCTGCTACTGATTGGAACAAAGAGAAGCAAGCTGTAAAAGGCAAGAGTGAAGAAGCGCAGTTAATCAACGGTTATCTGATTCAACTACGGAATAAGATATATCAGAAAGAAATTGAGCTACTTCAAAAGGGTTATCTTATCACTGCTGAACTACTAAAAGAAGCTATCACAGATAAGGTGAAAGCTCTGAACGAGAAGACTTTATTGGATGTTCTGAACGAACATAACACAGAGCGCAAAGCAATGGTAGGTAAAACTGTTGCCCCTGCCACTTATTGGGTGTTTGAATATACAGGCAGACTATTCAAAGAGTTCATTCAGCAGAAATATGAACGTAAGGACTTATATTTAAGAGAGATAAACTTGGGCTTCATTCAAGGATTCCATGCCTACCTTTTAGGAGAGAAGAAGATGGGACAAAACTCCTGCACCAAGCATTTAAAGTTCTTAAAGAAGTTGCTAAATTTAGCTGTCGCCAGCTCTTATATATCCTACAATCCTGTAAATGCTTATAAAGTAGAACGCGAACCCGTAGAAGTGGAGTTCTTGAATGAAGAAGAATTGAGGAAGATTATCAACTTTGATACTCCCTTGCCAAGATTGGAGCGAGCTAAAGATATGTTCCTCTTTGGGTGCTTCACTGGGCTTAGTTACATTGACATTAAGACCTTGGCACCAGAACACTTTGAGAAAGACAGTGCAGGCAGAATATGGATAAAGAAGCGTAGGGTTAAAACAGGAGTTCTATCACGAATCCCCCTACTCCCTATCGCCAAACTGATATTGGATAAGTACAAAGGTGGAGAGAAACTACTCCCTATTCAAGACCCTGTGGACATCAACAAATATCTAAAGGATATAGCTATACTCTGTGGAATCAATAAACGAATTTGCTTCCACACAAGTAGGCACACATTTGCAAGTACAGTTACTTTAGCCAATAACATATCTCTGGAAGTTGTTTCTAAGATGTTAGGACATACCAATACACGAATGACTGCCCATTATGCAAAGCTAATAGACAAGTGCATTGGTGAGCAGATGGATAAACTTATGGATACGTTTACAGGAGATTCTGATTACTAAAGCATATCCTACCCACAAATTCCCCACTTGTAGCAATGCAGGTGGGGATTATTTTTTAACTTTGCCTTAAACTAATAATTATGGAGAAGCTAAAGGAAGATTACATAAGCATTGATACTCGTTTGGAATACATGGAAGCCATAGCCGTTAAATATGTTCCAGACGTAGATATAGACCCAGCCACAGGAGAAAGATACGTCTGCGGCACTACCGCCTTACCCCTATTCATAAGAAGATACAATCAGAATGAACTATATGGTAATTTCACATACGAAGATTATATAGCCAATGAGGACATACAGAATACATTGAAAGGTTTGGGAGTTGATATAGATAAGTTCTGGTTTCTACTTCTGTTCATCTTTGACTATACTTGTGGAACGTGCTTGGACGGAATGAAAGCTACAGGCATTGGAATAGAACAACTCATCAAATTCGCCAAAGCCATAGCTGACAACCATAAGGAGATTAACCAATTTGGAGTAAGTTTTAAAAAGCCTATTACCGTCTCTGTAAAGATTGAAGGCAAGCATCAGATAGTAATTGATAATGCCAATGCCATAGGATATTTGGCTACTACCATTGCCAACAACTTAAAAGAGATAGAAGAACATCCTTGGATGCAGAGCCAACAAGTCAGCATAAGCACCCATGCAGAAGAAAAGGAATCCGTTCAGATATGGCTGTTCTATAAGATGTTCAATGACTTCTTCAATCTATCTCCATATAATAAGCTGTTTAATGTCAGACAGAAGAAAGGAAGCAACATATCACTTAGTAAGACATTGCTCATATCAAGGCTTATCTACTTCACTAAGCTATCTAAACATAGTAAATTCTCAGATGATGAAGATGTCCTAAAAGGTTACATCAAGCAATATAAAGACAAGAGAATTGATACTGCGAACAGCATATACTTCTAATAAACTTCTGATAATTAATACAATCCTGCTCCGTACCATTAAGAGGGTACATAAGAGCAGGACTTTTTTTCTCTCTTTTAATCCTGCCATTATATCCCATCTTTGCAGCGTCAAAACGATAACGGACGAGCTGACAATTAAGAGGGGAAGTAAAACCACTCATTAATTTCTCTCTTTTAATCAGCCCAGAAGCAAGTAGTTTTGCAGCGTAATCAGATAACTAAGTGTACATAGGTTTGACGGTTGCACAGAACATTATTAATCACAATTCAAAAGAAATAATTATGACAACTTCAAATGTTAATTCAGTAGAGATGGTAAATAATAGTGTAGAATCAAACAACGCAACTATGGGTAACATAGAAGAACTGACCAAGGTCTTTGAGAAAGAAGAGAAAGAACTGAACCGCCTTGTAAAAGGCAACAGAAACGAAGCTGTAATAGCGGCACAACAGAAAGTCGTTGATGAAGCCAAAACCCAAATGGAACAGGCTAAGGAGTTTGAAAGAATATCTAAGGAAAAAGCTGTCAACAGTTCTTTCACATTCTCAGTGATGGATGAAGAAACAGGCGTAAAAACTGAACAGCAGAAGAAAATAGCATTCGTCAAGAACAATCGCACAATAAGTTCCAAGAAAGTGGACGGTATTATAGCCTTGATAGCCGCCAATAAATATGACAAGGCTTTCCCCATTATCGTAATGGAAGCGTCCAAACTGATTGAAGCAGGTTATACTGTAACGGACATCAACGGAAAGGAACTGACTAAGGAAGAAGCCAAAGATTACTTCGTTATCCTTGATGGGCAGCATAGAAGTACAGCATTCGCCAAACTGATTGCAACAGGGAAATATCAGAATTTGATTCCAAATGTTCACGTTAGGGATATTGAGAATGTTGGTGAATACTTGGTTGATATTAATAATGTAGGCACCAGTTGGGATAAAAAAGACAGATTGGTTGTAGCTTCTTTGACTTCTAATGATGAACTGTTCCAAAATGTAGCAAAATTGCTAAACGAAGGGTGCAATCCAACCACTGCCATGCTGATTTACACATGTAAAAGTCAAACAGACAAACATGTAAACAATGTACTGCAAGGAGAATGGTTTACATTCCCCAAAGATGCAAAGGTTGACATTGAAAGAGGGAACAAATTCATCAACCTATGTAAGGCGGCTAAGATGGATGTCTCTTTCATTACCAAACGTTACTTCATCAAAGGTTTCAACAGCCATGCCATATCAACAAGTGAAGAACAGGCATTCAAAGCTCTTGACAATCTGAAATACAAGAACTACAAAGAGGATAAGTGGAAAGAGATTAAATCAGAGAATGACTTCATTAAGATATTGAAAGAAGCTCTGGAAGCATAAGCCACCAATAGCAAAGCCCATGTGACAGGTGGGCTTAATTCTTAACCAACTAAATAATAAAACAATGAATCCATATATCATACAATCCAGTTCATATTTAAGCACTATCTACGAAGCAATAATTGCTAAGCAAGAAATACTAAGAGCTAAAATGCAGCAATACAACGATGCCAAGCTCTACTTGTTCAGTTTCATTCTTCCAGAATATAGTTCTAATGAATATATTGCAAATAGCCTCAAACTTTATAATGCGAATGAACTGTTCCCCATTATTATAACTTCCATTACATATAAGGAAGTTGATAATCCAAGAATAGCTTTCAAGAATGAGAATGGAATTATACACTTAGTCCTATGTTTTGAACATAACAAGGAAGATTGACAAGAAGCAGGGAAATGTGAGAGGTTTCCCTGCCTACTCAATACTCCTGAATTGTGGTCTTATCATTAGTTTCCCACTCATGGAATTACTATCTTTACAGTACTACAAGCAGATAATCCCACCACACAGATTGACGGACTTACAAACTATTCAGAATATCTAAAATGGAAGAATTTACTTATGAGCAGATAA
>ENA-ORLD01000185-ORLD01000185.1-human-gut-metagenome-genome-assembly--contig:-NODE-185-length-13288-cov-6.20026_pt1 | contig 13288 bp, 7 predicted proteins | sample MGYA00243067_ERZ508824 | MGnify/ENA primary metagenome ERZ508824 (study PRJEB26277, sample SAMN04329789) | human gut metagenome | biome: human-associated habitat | host: Homo sapiens | place: USA... | reverse complement strand
ACAAGCGAGTTCCATGAGAATATTCTAGCTTATTGAAACAATATATACAATTCTGAGGGTGGAGCGCATATCACTGGCTTTAAGACTGCGTTTACAGGTATTATCAATTCATATGCCAGGGAGCTTGGTATATTAAAGGACAAGGATGCGAATTTCAACGGAGCAGATGTCAGAAACGGCATGACTGCTGTAGTGTCAGTAAAGCATCCTGACCCTAGATTCGAGGGTCAGACAAAGACAAAGCTTGACAATCAGGATGCAAACCGTGCAACTGCCAAGGTGACAAATGACGAGGTACCGCTTTATTTTGACAAGAATCTTGAGGTCTTAAAGACGGTAATATCATGTGCTGAGAAGGCCGCAAAGATTAGAAAAGCTGAGGAGAAGGCAAAGACCAATCTGCTCACAAAGCAGAAGTTTTCCTTTGATTCAAACGGAAAGCTTGCAAACTGTGAGAGCAGGGATGCTTCTAAGTGCGAGATTTTCATAGTCGAGGGAGATTCGGCCGGAGGCTCGGCAAAGATGGCAAGAAACCGTATGTTTCAGGCAATCATGCCGATTCGAGGCAAGATTTTGAATGTTGAAAAGGCAAGTATTGATAAGGTACTGGCAAACGCTGAAATAAAGACAATGATAAATGCGTTTGGCTGCGGATTTTCGGAAGGGTATGGAAATGATTTTGATATAACAAAGCTTCGTTATGACAAAATCATCATTATGGCCGATGCCGATGTGGACGGAGCTCATATCTCCACACTGCTTTTGACTCTGTTCTTCAGGTTTATGCCTGAGCTTATTTTAGAGGGACATGTATATGTTGCCATGCCTCCGCTTTACAAGGCTATTCCGTCAAAGGGCGAGGAAAAATATTTGTATGACGATGCGGAGCTTGACAAGTACAGAAAGACACATACAGGCAAGTTTACGTTGCAAAGATATAAGGGTCTTGGAGAGATGGCTGCTGATCAGCTCTGGGATACCACAATAAATACCACAACAATAATACTAAAGCAAAAAGAAATAGCGTATTGTAATAGAGGATGGACGCCTGGCAAATGATGTGACATCACTGTTTTTTGGTATTGTTGGGCCACCGAGAAAAGAGTTCATATACGAGCATGCGCATGACGCGGAGCTTGATGTATAAGCATGACGCAGCAGCTTTTGGTTCTCAGTGGTTCTGAATAGTTAAGCAGTATTTATAATCGGAGAAAGACATGGATAGAAATATAGATAACAATGTAGACAACAATATAATTCAGACCGAATATTCGGAGCTGATGCAGAAATCATATATTGACTATGCGATGAGTGTCATTATAGCAAGAGCCCTGCCGGATGTGCGCGATGGGCTTAAGCCTGTACAAAGGCGTACACTTTATGATATGCATGAGCTGGGCATCAGGTACGACAAGCCATATAGAAAGAGTGCGCGTATAGTCGGTGATACAATGGGTAAATATCATCCGCACGGCGATTCATCAATCTATGATGCGATGGTTGTTTTGGCACAGGATTTCAAAAAGGGCATGCCGCTTATCGATGGTCACGGTAATTTTGGCTCAATCGAGGGAGACGGAGCCGCTGCCATGCGTTATACTGAGGCAAGACTTCAAAAAATCACACAGGAAGCATATCTTGCTGATCTTGACAAAAATGTGGTTGATTTCATTCCAAACTACGACGAGACAGAAAAAGAGCCAGAGGTGCTTCCGGTCAAGGTGCCGAACCTTTTGATAAATGGAGCTGAGGGTATAGCAGTCGGCATGGCTACAAGTATTCCGCCACACAATTTTGGCGAGGTGGTGGACGGTGTGATTGCTTATATGAAAAATCCTGATATCACCACTGCCGAGATGATGCAGTATATAAAGGGACCTGATTTTCCGACAGGAGGCATTGTTGCAAATCAGGATGATCTTGCAGCAATATATGAGACCGGACAGGGAAAGATAAAAATCCGTGGAAGAATCGAAATAGAGAAGGGTAAGGCAGGAAAGGACAAGCTTGTCATTACGGAAATCCCATACACAATGATTGGTGCCAATATAGGAAAATTCTTAAATGATGTCTATTCACTTGTCGAGTCAAAAGCGACAACGGATATTGTGGACATAACCAACCAGTCATCGAAAGAGGGAATAAGAATTGTCTTAGAGCTTAAAAAAGGTGCTGATGTTGAGGCACTTAAGAACCTTTTGTATAAAAAGACAAAGCTGGAGGACACTTTCGGTGTAAATATGCTGGCCGTCGCAAATGGAAGACCTGAGACGCTTGGTCTTGTACCCATCATAAGGCACCATGTCAATTTCCAGTATGAGATTGCAAAAAGAAAGTATGAGACACTTCTTGCAAAGGAGCAGGAGAAAGAAGAAATACAGCAGGGACTCATAAAGGCCTGCAACGTGATAGATCTGATTATTGAAATATTAAGAGGAAGCCGTGACCAGAAAATGGCAAAGGCATGTCTCATAAACGGAGAGACAGAGGGGATTAAATTCAAGTCAAAGGCTTCAGAAGCCATGGCAGCCCAGCTTTGCTTTACTGAGCGTCAGGCAGCTGCTATCCTTGAAATGCGTCTGTACAAGCTGATTGGACTCGAAATTGAGGCTCTGATTAAGGAGCACGAGGAGACCAGGGCAAAGATTGCAGAGTACAGCGATATTTTAGAGCATCGCTCATCCATGGCAAAGGTCATTATGAAGGAGCTTAAAGCGTTCCGCAAGGAGTATGCAAGGGACAGACGCACGGAGCTTGACAATCTCGAGGAAGCTGTTGTGGTCAAAAAAGAGCTTGAGGTATCGGATGTAGTGCTGCTTATGGACCGCTTCGGCTATGTGAAGACAGTAGATACTTCAACCTATGATAGAAACAAAGATACAGCTGACGCAGAGAACAAGCTGATATTAAAGGTCAAAAATATAGATAAGCTGTGCATTTTCACAAACAACGGAAACATGCATCTTGTCAAGGTGTTAGACCTGCCTTACGGCAAATTCCGTGACAAGGGTACACCTATTGACAATGTAAGCAACTATGACAGCAGTAAGGAGGATATAGTATTTATAGCACCTCTTATGGATGTTGAAAAGCACAAGCTTATATTTGGAACGAAGTCAGCCATGATAAAGCTCGTGGATGGTGCTGAGTTTGTGGTGACACGAAAGACCTCGCAGGCCACAAAGCTCATGGATGATGATGAGCTGTTGTTTGTTGACATGCTTTCAGAGAATGCTACAATGGTAATGCGTTCAAAGAAGGAGATGTTCCTTCGAATCGACTGTGGCACTATTCCTGAAAAGAAAAAGGCAGCAGTAGGTGTCAGGGGAATGAGGCTTGACAGAGAGGATGAGCTTACTGACATTTATCTGCTTTATGACCAGGAGGAAAAAGAGGTCGAGGTAAAGGGTAAGCAGGTGGCGCTTCACAGGCTGCACATTGCAAACCGTGACACCAAGGGCGTGAAGAAATAATATATCGCATGACAATATAACGTAAAGCATAAACTGTGTACGGTTTTGAGTATGTATGGCCTGGAGCAGTTAAAATATCTGACATGAAAGGAAGCGATGAGCTTGTTGGACAAATTAAGAGAGCTTGGCATTTCAGAAAATCTGATTAAGGAAATTGAAAAGTTTCGCTCGCAGTATCCGGTGGACAAGGAGTATGAGTCAAGAATCCCCGTGCCTACACAATTTTATTACGGAAGCGATGTGTGGGAGCAGGCTATAACCGCCGTTTTATGTGGAGAAAATCTGCTTTTAGTAGGAGAAAAGGCCACAGGAAAGAATCTTTTCGCAGAGAATCTGGCAGGTGTATTTAACAGACCACGCTGGGATGTGTCATTTCACGTAAATATGGATGCAGCATCACTTATCGGAACCGATACGTTTAGCGCCGGAGAAGTAACCTTCAGGCCGGGACCTGTGTATACAGCGGCAAAAACAGGCGGCTTTGCGGTGCTTGATGAGATAAATATGGCAAAAAGTGAGGCTATGGCAGTGCTTCATGCCACACTTGATTTCAGACGTACAATAGATGTGCCGGGCTATGACAGACTGTCGCTTCATCCGGCAACAAGATTTATTGCCACGATGAATTACGGTTATGCAGGTACAAAGGAGCTAAATGAGGCTCTTGTATCACGTTTTGCGGTAATCCGGATGCCTATGATTTCAAAAGAGAGCCTTGTGAAGCTCATAAAGGAACATTATCCTGCAATACGTGAAGCGGGAGCAAATGAGCTTGCGGAGGTATTTCTTGAACTGCATACCAAGTGCAAAAATGGCGAGATATCATCAAAGGCACTTGATCTGCGTGGTCTCATCGGTTCAATTGGTATGATTTAAAAGCGCTTAAATATATATACAGCTCTGGATATGGGAATAACAAACAAGAGCTTTGATGAATATGAGCAGACGCTTATACGTGATACAATCCGTGCAAGAATCTCAAGGAAGATGAGCAGAGAGCAGCTGTTTTGTTGATATAAGCTTGTGACATATGAAGGAATGGAACATATGGAAGAACAGGATATAAAGGAAGCAAAAAGAGCAAGAAACTTCATATGGATGGCGGCCTGTGATTATGACATAGCGCCGCTTTTTCTGGCATTTGCACCGGATGGCACTGCGGATATTTACCTTAATCTGATTATTGGGCTTGAATACAAGTGGTATGAGCATGATAAGATAGATGCCTTATTCAATCAGCTGACAGGAAAAAACGCCATGCTTTATGAGGGTCTTTTATGGATAGGTTTGGAAAATGCCCTGTATGAAAAGGAGAGACAAACGAGGCCTGCCTTATATGATTTAAGGCTTGAGTACGCGAAAAAGAGCCTTGCAGGAGTCAATAAAAACAGGGAGTATTCGAGGATTGATATAATCAGAAATGCACATTGCAGAAGGATACTTGGAAAACCATCAGGTCTTTGCAAAGAGGATGAAGAGATACTGCATGCTTTTTGTTTTACACCTGATATGACAACGGATGAGATTATAGTGAAAACGAGAGAAAATCTGTGGAAGTATTTCTCGTATAAGCCGATAAAGGTGGCAAAGCCACAGGGCATATATTTTTTACAGAAGGTAGCAGGAGCATTTCACTCAATAGGAAAAGTCAGCACACAGTATGTCAGAGCGAATAGCTTTTATGATAAAAATATGGCCTCGGACACAGCAGCTTTGTTTATGGAGCATTCAAAGAGATATCTGCTGCAGTTTGCACTGCAGAAAGATCCAATAGAAGCGAAGCGGTATGTGACAGCCTGCTTTGGAAAAAGCATGTATTCTGACAGGCAGCAGGCCGAGATGGAGAAAAAGCTCTGTGTAGGAAATCACAAAAACTGTCATTTGCTTTTTACCAGAGGTATTTCATCGGAGAAAAAGCAGACTGTACCTGATGAGATTGACAACAAAAGAGAACGCAGGGAAATTCTTGCATTTACAAAAGAGACAGCCATGCAATACGACAAGAATAAAGAGCATTTTGAAAAAAACATGGCAGTGTATCAAAACAGTATAAGGAGACTTACAGAAAGCCTTAGAATGCACCTGGAGACAGCAGATGAGACATTTATGGATGCTTCCACACACGGCAGGATAAAGCCTTCGAGAGTATGGAAGGCCCTGTACTTGGACAATCCGCGTGTTTTTGAGCGAAAAGATGAGGTGGAGACGCCGGGCTTTTCTGTCGACATACTGATGGATGCGTCTTCTTCCAGAAAACAGATGCAGCAGAAGATAGCAGCACAGGCATATGTACTGTCAAAGAGCCTGACAAATTGTGGCATACCGGTGCAGATTTACTCATACTGCAGCATAAGAGGCTACACGGTGATGCACATTTTTAAGGAATATGATGATTATGGTGTGGAGGATGAGCTGTTTCATTTTGTTGCGGCAGGAAATAACAGGGATGGTCTTGCTCTGCGCGCGGCATCACATCTGATGGAGCTAAGTCCAAAGCCCAAGAAGTTACTTTTCATGTTTTCGGATGCAAGTCCCCAGGATGATCAGATAGCAGGGGAGGGAGCCTTTTATAAGGACAGGGAGTACACTGATGCTCTTGCTGTTAAAGACACCGTAAATGAGGTGCAGAGGCTTAAAAACCATGGAATAGACGTAATTGGCATCTTCATGGGAAGTGCGCATGACAGTGAGCTTGCAACAAAGATATTCGGCAGAAGTTTAGTGAAGATAAAGAGTATTAACGAGTTTGCCGATGCTGTCGGACGCGTGTTAAATGAGATACTGACCTAGCATTTTAATTAAAAGTACAATAAATTTAAAGCAATGGAGATAACAAATGAAAGCAATATTATTTGATTTGGACGGAACTCTGATTGACTCATCAGAGGGCATCACAAAGTCGGCACAATATGCACTTTCACACTTTGGCATAGATGAGCCGGACAGAAACAGTCTGTTTTTCTTTATAGGACCGCCGCTCATAAACACATTTATGGAGCATTACGGATTTACTAAGGAGAGAGCACTTGAAGCGGTCGGAAAGTACAGAGAGCGCTATAACAAAATAGGTATATTTGAATGTTCGCTTTTTCCGGGAGTAAAGGAATGCATAGAGGCGCTTAAAGCAGCCGGCTATAGGATAGGACTTGCATCATCGAAGCCGGAAAAATCGTGTGAGCGTATTTTGGAGCATTTTGGAATACTGGATATGTTTGATGAGGTGGTCGGAGCTACATTTGACGGCAGGATAGATACAAAGGAAGAGGTGCTTAACGAGGTGATGCGCCGGTGGTCAGACATTCCAAGGGATGAGATGTGTTTAATCGGAGATACTATGTTTGATATCGAGGGAGCAAAACGTGTCAATGTGCCAAGCATAGCGGTAAGCTTTGGCTTTGGAGATGTTAACGAGATGGTGAGTGCCGGTGCAAAAGCTGTGATAGATGATTTAAGGCAGCTTCCGGATGTACTTTCCAAGCTTTTTGATTAGCTTTTATGAAAATGCAATGCATTGAGACATGAGGTTATAAACAGTAGATAGGAATGGGATTTCATGAATAAGAATTTAAAATTAAGAGCGATAGTGTGGGAAATAATTGTCCCGATTGTGCTTTACTACATTGTTTTTCTGAGCGCAATGTACTTTATTTTTGCGTTCATCGGACACACAGCTTCGACATACATGATAGCGCAGATAATATCTGCAGCAATTACAATACCATTTATGTATTTTGCAAGCTATAAGCCAACACAGCAGATGTTTGTTAAAAAACCAAAGATAGACAGGGCACTTTTTATAAATGTGCTCTGGGTGATTGTGATTACACTTTTTATTTCATTTGCGCTCAATAATATCATCACCATGTCACCGCTTATCGGGCTTTCAGAAGGATATGCCAGGGCAAATGAGAGCTTTTATGCAAGCACTCTTGTAATTGAGCTGATTGGCTCGGCAATTCTTTCTCCGATTATGGAGGAGCTTGTTTTCAGAGGCATTGTATTTGGAAATATGCGCAAAATAATGAATGTGCCACAGGCTGTATTTTTGTCGGCACTTTTGTTTGGGCTCATTCATTTTAATATAGTGCAGTTTGTTTATGCTTTTTTACTTGGCCTTGTGCTTGCAGCTTTTATGTATAAGTCAGGGCATGTGTATGCGGCTATGATTGGTCATATTACCGCAAATGCGTTTGCTGTTATAAGGACAGAGAGCGGTATTTTGAAGTGTACTGTTGATGGCAGTGTAATGGCATGGGTGGTATCGGTCATGTGCCTTGGTGTTGGTGCTGTGATATTTTATTATTATGCGAAGCACACAGAAGGAACTGTTTAGCATGGACCGAAATGGAGCGCAGACAAAATACGAGTATCGTGCAGTTTTACGAATATGAGCAATGCGATTTAGGATAGTTACCAGATGTTTATAAAAATCAGCTATACAATAAAAAGTATAGCTGATTTTTTATGATATCAGCCAAGAAAAGTTACTGTAAAGTATACACAATTCAGACACAATTTGCTGAAACAGTGTTTTATGAATTGCTTTATTGAAAAAAGTTTTGGGATTTTATAAAGCAAATTGTACGTATAACCTTATAAAAAAGATAAAAATACAATTATAGTCAGAAAAATAACTTTACAATATTAAGTTATCAAATAATCAGATAATAGCGAGAAAAAAACCATTTACATTGAGCTTTCATCGTTGTAAAATCATAAACAGGAAATGATTCACTTCTTAATAAGTTATCCGTTAACAAATTTACACTAGGAAAGGAAGAACCTATGAGTAAACAATGGAATGAAAGCACAGCCACAGCTAAGGGATTATATGATCCTCGCTACGAGCATGATAACTGTGGAATTGGTGCAGTAGTAAATATCAAAGGTATCAAAACACATGAGACAGTCGAGAATGCTTTAAAGATTGTTGAGAACTTAAAGCACAGAGCCGGAAAAGACGCTGACGGTAAGACCGGAGACGGTGTCGGCATCCTGCTTCAGATTTCTCATAAGTTTTTTAAGAAGGTTACAAAGCCACTTGGAATAGAGCTTGGAGACGAAAGAGATTACGGTGTGGGAATGTTTTTCTTTCCTAATGATGAGTTCAAGACTATTCAGGCAAAGAAGATGCTTGAGGTTATTGTAGAGAAGGAAGGCCTTGAATTTCTCGGATGGAGAGAAGTGCCTACAGAGCCTGATAAGCTTTCTAAAAAAGCCAGAGACTGTATGCCATGCATCATGCAGTGCTTTGTAAAGAGACCTGAGGATGTTGAGAGAGGACTTGAGTTTGACAGAAAGCTGTATGTTGCAAGACGTGTTTTCGAGCAGTCAAACGACAATACATATGTGGTTTCCTTCTCAAGCAGAACAATAGTATATAAAGGAATGTTCCTTGTAGAGCAGCTCAGACAGTTCTTCATGGATTTACAGGATCCTGATTATGAGTCAGCAATCGCCACAGTACATTCAAGATTCTCTACAAATACAAACCCAAGCTGGGAGAGATCTCATCCGAACAGATTTATCGTACACAATGGTGAGATTAACACTATTCTTGGAAACTCTGACAAGATGTCAGCACGTGAGGAGAACATGGAGTCTCCTAAGCTTAAAAAAGAGTTCCAGAAGGTTTTGCCGGTTATCAATGCGGCAGGATCTGACTCTGCAATGCTTGATAATGCGCTTGAATTCCTGGTAATGAGTGGTATGGAGCTTCCACTTGCCGTTATGATAATGATTCCTGAGCCATGGGCAAACAATTCAATCATGACTCAGAAGAAGAAGGATTTCTACCAGTATTACGCTACAATGATGGAGCCATGGGATGGTCCGGCTTCAATCGTATTCTCAGATGGTGATTTAGTCGGAGCAGTGCTTGACAGAAACGGACTTCGTCCATCACGTTACTATGTGACAGATGATGATTATCTTATCCTTTCATCTGAGGTCGGAGTGCTTGAGATTGATCCTACAAAGATAGTGAAAAAAGATCGTCTCCGTCCGGGAAAGATGCTCCTTGTGGATACTGTTGCAGGAAAAATCATAGATGATGATGAGCTCAAGGAGAGATATGCAGACAAGCAGCCTTATGGTGAGTGGATTGACAGATACATGGTAAATCTTAAGGATTTAAAGATTCCTAACCAGAGAGTACCTGAGTATACAAAGGAAGAGCGCCAGAGAATGCAGAGAGCCTTCGGTTACACATATGAGTCACTCAAGGATTCGATCCTTCCGATGGCTAAAAATGGTGTTGAGGGCACAGCAGCAATGGGTACTGATACACCGCTTGCAGCTTTATCCGGTAACAGGGAGCCGTTATTCAACTACTTTAAGCAGCGCTTCGCACAGGTAACAAACCCGCCTATCGATTCAATCCGTGAGGAGGTTGTCACATCAACCACACTCTATATCGGTGAGGCCGGAAACGTGCTTGAGGAGAAGCCGGAAAACTGCCGTGTACTTAAGATTAACAACCCAATCCTTACAAACACCGACCTTATGAAGATTAAGAATTTAAAGGCTGATGGCTTTAAGGTAGAGGTTTTACCTATTATATATTACAAGAACACAAGTCTTGAGAAAGCAGTAGACAGACTTTATATAGAGGCTGACCGTGCATACAGGGACGGAGCCAACATTATTATCCTTTCAGACAGGGGTGTTGATGAGAACCACGTTGCAATTCCTTCACTGCTTGCAGTTGCTGCATTGCAGCAGTATCTTGTAAAGACAAAAAAGAGAACATCGCTTTCGCTCATTCTTGAGTCAGGAGAGCCGAGAGAGGTTCATCATTTTGCTACACTGCTTGGCTTTGGTGCAAGTGCAATCAACCCTTATCTGGCACAGGATACAGTTAAGCAGCTTGTTGACGAGCATATGCTTGACAAGGATTATTATGCAGCAATCGATGATTACAACCATGCAATCATCACAGGTATCGTAAAAATTGCAGCAAAGATGGGTATTTCAACTATTCAGTCATATCAGGGCTCAAAGATTTTTGAGGCAATCGGTATTGACAAGAGTGTTATTGATAAGTATTTCACAAATACAGTAAGCCGTATCGGTGGAATTACATTACAGGATATCGAGAACGATGTGAATGAGCTTCACTCTGCGGCCTACGATCCGCTCGGACTTGAGACAGATGTTACACTTGACAGCAAGGGCAGACACAAGATGAGAAGCGGAGCTGATGACCATCTGTACAATCCGGCTACAATCCATCTTCTCCAGCAGTCGACACAGCGCGGTGACTACAATATGTTCAAGCAGTACACAGCACTTGTGGACGAGGAAGAGAAAAATACAAACATCCGTGGACTCATGGATTTCAACTATCCTAAGAAGGGTGTCAAGCTCGAGGAAGTTGAGAGCGTTGACTCAATTGTGACACGTTTCAAGACAGGTGCTATGTCATACGGATCTATTTCCAAGGAAGCACATGAGACACTTGCAATTGCCATGAACCATCTGCACGGAAAATCAAATACCGGTGAGGGTGGAGAGGACAAGGATCGTCTCACAATCGGAAAAGACGGAAAGAACCGCTGTTCAGCAATCAAGCAGGTTGCTTCAGGACGTTTTGGTGTCACAAGCAGATACTTAACAAGCGCACAGGAGATTCAGATTAAGATGGCACAGGGCGCTAAGCCGGGCGAGGGTGGACACTTACCTGGAAAGAAGGTTTATCCTTGGATAGCATAGACATTACTTTCAACACCGGGTGTTGCACTTATCTCTCCACCACCACACCACGATATTTATTCTATCGAGGATTTGGAACAGCTTATTTTCGACTTAAAGAATGCAAACAGAGATGCAAGAATCTCAGTCAAGCTAGTTTCTGAGGCCGGTGTAGGAACTGTTGCGGCAGGCGTTGCAAAGGCCGGAGCACAGGTAGTGCTTATCTCAGGCTACGACGGAGGAACAGGAGCTGCACCTAGCAGCTCAATCCACAATGCGGGACTTCCATGGGAGCTTGGACTTGCAGAGACACACCAGACTCTTCTTATGAATGGTCTTAGAAATAAAGTAAGAATTGAGACAGACGGTAAGCTGATGAGTGGCCGTGATGTGGCAATAGCAGCGTGTCTTGGAGCCGAGGAATTCGGTTTTGCGACAGCTCCGCTTGTAACAATGGGCTGCGTAATGATGAGAGTATGTAACTTGGATACATGTCCGGCAGGAATTGCCACACAAAACCCTGAGCTTCGTAAGCGCTTTGCAGGAAAGCCGGAGTACGTTGAGAACTTCATGCGTTTCATCGCTGAAGAGCTTCGTGAGTATATGGCAAAGCTTGGCGTAAAGACAGTGGATGAGCTCGTTGGACGTGGAGATCTCTTAAAGAAGCGTGATAATCTAAGCGAGAGACAGTCAAAGATTGACCTTGACTGCATACTTAATAATCCGTTTGACGGCAAAAAGCAGAGTGTTATCTTCGATCCTAAGCAGGTATATGACTTTGAGCTTTCAAAGACAAAGGATATGACTGAGATCATGACACAGCTTAAGAGCGCACTTGAGAGCGGACAAAAGCGCGCGATTGAGATTGAGGTAACAAATACAAACAGATCTCTCGGAACAATATTTGGTTCTGAGATTACAAAGAAATATGACGATACGCTGGATGAAGACACATTTGTTATCAAGTGTAACGGTGCAGGCGGACAGAGCTTTGGAGCATTTATCCCTAAGGGACTTACACTTGAGCTTGTCGGAGATTCAAATGATTACTTCGGAAAGGGTCTTTCAGGTGGAAAGCTCATCGTATATCCACCTGCAGGAGTCAAGTTTGAGAAGGATGATAATATCATCATCGGAAACGTGGCACTTTACGGAGCTACAAGCGGTAAGGCCTTCATAAACGGTGTTGCCGGTGAGCGTTTCTGCGTAAGAAATTCCGGTGCAACAGCAGTAGTTGAGGGTGTCGGCGATCATGGCTGTGAGTACATGACAGGTGGCCGCGTAGTTATCCTTGGAAAGACCGGAAAAAACTTTGCAGCAGGTATGAGTGGTGGAATAGCATATGTGCTTGATGAGGACAATGACCTTTACATGAGAACCAACAAGCAGATGGTATTTACTGAGGAGGTCTCAAACAAGTACGATGTATTAGAGCTTAAGGAAATGATAAAAGAGCATGTAACACTTACAAACTCAGAAAAGGGTAAGGAAATCCTTGATCATTTCAGTGAGTATCTTCCTAAGTTCAAGAAGGTTATTCCTTACGATTACAACCGTATGCAGATGGCTATTGTACAGATGGAAGAAAAGGGTCTTAACGCAGAGCAGGCACAGATTGAGGCATTTTATGCCAGCACAAGAGGCTAAGGAGGACGCAGATAATGGGAAAACCAACAGGATTTATGGAATATGACAGATGCGAAGCAGCGTCTGTAGAGCCAAAGGAGCGTATTAAGAACTTTAACGAGTTCCATGTGTTCCTTTCAAAAGAAAATCAGCAGAAACAGGCTGCCCGTTGTATGGACTGCGGAGTTCCTTTCTGCCAGTCGGGAATGACAATAGCAGGCATGACATCAGGCTGTCCTCTGCACAATCTGGTTCCGGAGTGGAACGACCTTGTATATACCGGCAACTGGGAGCAGGCATATAATCGTCTGCACAAGACCAATAATTTCCCTGAGTTTACATCAAGAGTCTGCCCGGCACTGTGCGAGAAGGCATGTACATGTGGACACTGGGGCAGTCCGGTATCAGTCAGGGACAATGAGCATGTTGTAATAGAGACTGCATATGCAAACGGATATGCAGCTCCTAAGCCACCAAAGGTCAGAACCGGCAAGAAG
>ENA-ORLD01000181-ORLD01000181.1-human-gut-metagenome-genome-assembly--contig:-NODE-181-length-13537-cov-8.04057_pt1 | contig 13537 bp, 10 predicted proteins | sample MGYA00243067_ERZ508824 | MGnify/ENA primary metagenome ERZ508824 (study PRJEB26277, sample SAMN04329789) | human gut metagenome | biome: human-associated habitat | host: Homo sapiens | place: USA... | reverse complement strand
TTGGGGCTCATCTCGGTCAGGAACTCGGAAGCGAAGGTGCCGTCCTGGATCTCGGTCAGGACCTTCTTCATCTCCTTGCGGGTCTCGGCAGTGATCAGGCGCTTGCCGGTGCGGTAGTCGCCGTACTCAGCGGTGTTGGAGATGGAGTAACGCATCTTGGAGAAGCCGCCCTCGTTGATCAGGTCAACGATCAGCTTCATCTCGTGGCAGGTCTCAAAGTAGGCCATCTCGGGCTCGTAACCGGCCTCCACCAGCGTATCGAAGCCGGCGTGGATCAGCTCGGAAACGCCGCCGCACAGCACGGCCTGCTCGCCGAACAGATCGGTCTCAGTCTCCTCCTTGAAGGTGGTCTGCAGGATGCCTGCACGGCCTGCGCCGATGCCGGAAGCATAAGCCAGAGCGATGTCCTTGGCCTTACCGGTGTAGTCCTGCTCCACGCAGATCAGAGAGGGGCAGCCCTCGCCCTCGGTGTACAGGCGGCGGACGATGTGGCCGGGGCCCTTGGGAGCGATCATGATGACGTCCACGTTCTTGGGAGCGGTGATGGTCTTGAAGTGGATGTTGAAGCCGTGTGCAAAGGCCAGTGCCTTGCCCTCGGTCATGTAGGGAGCTACCTGCTTGTTGTAGATGTCGGCGCACAGCTCATCGGGAACCAGCATCATGACAACGTCGCCGGCCTTGGCAGCTTCTTCCACTTCCATGACCTTGAAGTTCTCGTGAGTTGCTGCGAACTCAGAAGCCTTCTCCCAGTGAGCAGAGCCCTTGCGCAGGCCGACGACGACGTTCACGCCGCTCTCGGCAAGATTCTCAGAGTGTGCGTGGCCCTGGCTGCCGAAGCCGATGACAGCGACGGTCTTGCCGTCCAGCACGCCGAGGTTGCAGTCGGAATCGTAGTATTTCTTGATAGCCATAATCGTTATTCTCCTTTTACTTTTTCTGGTTGGTTTATCTTCCGGTCTTGTATGCTCTGTTCTATCTTTCGCTCACCCTGAGCGGAAAAGCAATGTGATTTATGCCCGTCTTGCGCCCGGCGGGGGCAGCTGGACGGAGCGCACCTCCTGCGGCGGCTTCTGGATATGCTGGTGCATCCCGCCGCGCTCCAGTGCGGTAACGCCGGTGCGGCACTGCTCAAGAATATTGTAGCCCTCGAACATTTTCAGGAAAGCGTCCAGCTTGTCCGGCCGGCCGATGAGTTCAAACACCATACTGTCCGGGGAAAGATCAATGATCTTTGCCTTGTAGATGCAAGCGATCTCCCGCAGCTCTGTGCGGTTGTGCACGTCCGATTCCACCTTGAGCAGCAGCAGCTCCCGCTCCAGCGCTTTTTCGCTGTCCAGCACGAACACCTGCCGGGTGACTTCCAGCCGCTCGGTCTGCAATACCAGCTGCTGCAAGGCCTTTTCATCGCTGGTAATGGTCACTGTGATGCGGCTGACTGCCGGGTCGTTGGTGGCGGACACCGTAAGGCTGTCGATATTGAAGCCGCGGCGGCAGAACAGGCTGGACACCCGGGCCAAAACGCCGCTCTGGTAGTCCACCAGAAGGCTGATGACCCTTCGCTGATCAGATTCCTTGATGCTGTGTCCTCATTATACCATGATGATGTCGTTGATATCGCCGCCGCCGGGGAGCATAGGCAGCACCTTTTCGTCTTTGTCGATGATGCACTCGATCCAGGTGGGGCCTTTCTGCTGCAAGGCATCTGCAAAGGCTTCCTGAAACTCCGGCAGATTGGTGCAGCGGTAGCCCTTCAGGCCAAAGCCGTCTGCCAGCTTGACAAAATCGGTCTTGCGGTGGGGGTCGGTCTGGCTGTAACGCTTGCCGTAAAAGCTGGTCTGCCACTGGCGTACCATGCCCAGCACCGAGTTGTTGAAGATGACCGTGATGATGGGCAGCTCGTAGCTGACGGCGGTGCAGGCCTCGTTCAGGTTCATGTGGAAGGAGGCGTCACCGGTAAACATCACCACACGCTGCTGGCGTCCCAGTGCCATCTGGGCACCAATGGCGGCACCGTAGCCAAAGCCCATGGTGCCAAGGCCGCCGCTGGTGATAAAGCCGCGGCTCTTGGTGTGGCGCAGGTACTGCGCTGCCCACATCTGGTGCTGACCCACATCGGTAACATACACGGCGTCGGGGCCGCACTGGTTGCACACCTCGCCGATGACCTGATGGGGCATCAGCCGGGTGGGGTCGGACACGGGATGGTAATCCTGTGCCTGCCAGCTCTGGATCATCGTCATCCAGTCCGGGTGCTTGGCGGGCTTGATCTGGGGCAGCATGGCGTTCAGCACATAGGCTGCATCGCCCACGATGGAAAGATCCACATCCACGTTCTTGCCCAGCTCGCTGGCGTCAATGTCGATCTGGATGATGGTGGCGTTCTTGGCAAAGGTCTTGGGGTTCAGCGCCACGCGGTCGGAAAAGCGGGTGCCCACCGCGATGAGCACATCACACTCTGCCACCGCCCGGTTGGAGGTGTAGCAGCCGTGCATCCCCAGCATTCCCAGATTCATCGGGTCGCCGTAGGGCACAACGCCTGCGGCCATCAGGGTGTAGGTAGCGGGGATCTCCGCCTTGTGCAGCAGATCCCGCAACGGCTGGCAGCTGGCTGCGCTGCGCACGCCGCCGCCAAAGTACACCAGCGGACGCTGGGCGGCGTTGATGAGGTCTGCCGCCCAGTGCACCTGCTCCTCATTATAGGTAGTCACGGTGCGGATGGGCTCCGGCTGCTTGTTTGCAAACGCGCACACGGCGGCAGTCACATCCTTGGGGATGGCCACCAGCACCGGGCCCTTGCGGCCGCTCTGTGCAATGCGGAAAGCTGCGCGCATGGTGTCGGCCAGATCCTCGACCCGGCGCACCGTGAAGTTGTGCTTGGTGATGGGCATCGTGATGCCCTCAATGTAGGCTTCCTGAAAGCAGTCCTTGCCGATGCCCGGGGTGGCTACGTTGCCGGTAAAGGCCACCAGAGGCACCGAGTCCATGTAGGCCGTGGCAATGCCCGTGACCAGATTGGTGGCACCCGGGCCGCTGGTGGCCAGCACCACGCCGGTGCGGCCGGTGGCGCGGGCGTAGCCGTCCGCTGCATGGGCTGCGCCCTGCTCGTGGGCGGTAAGCACATGGGTGATGCGGTCGGCATTCTTATACAGTTCGTCGTAAAGGTTCAGCACAGCGCCGCCGGGGTAGCCAAAAAGAGTGTCCACTCCCTGCTCGCACAGAACCTCTACAAAGATCTGAGAACCATTCAACTGCATGGTGTCGCTCCTATTCCTGTTCCACTTCTTATCCATTCCCTCGGGGAGAGCTTTTGAAAAAGAAAAAGTCCTTGTCCCCTGTTCCTTTCAAGAGACAAAGACCTTGTAACATCAAGCTCTCTGCGGTACCACTCTCGTTGGCGTGCTGTGCACACCCTCTCACGGGCTTCCAACAAAGCCCTGCACGGTAACGGCTGCAACCGGCGCTGCTTACAAGGGTTTTGCACCCGTTGGGCAGGCTGCTCCGGGATGATTTTCCGCACGAAACGCTGACTGCCTTGCACCAGACGGCAGCTCTCTGAACAGTGGGGATCGTGTGGTACTTTTTCCCATCTGCGCATTTGTTGATGTAAATTATACTATAAACCGGGCTTTTGTCAATCGACAATTTGTAACCTGAATCAGCCCAAAGATGAAGCATTTTTAACACCCCTTGCATCCACACCCGAACCGCTGTATACTTTTGATATCCGCGTACCTGCGTTTTGTAGGGTATGTGCTAATGGAGAGGAAAAGGGATCTGCCTATGAAATTAAGAGAATGGAATGCCCATCTGCATGGGCTTGTTGTATTCCGCGCCCTGCTGAACGACCCTGTTGTGGCAAGACTTTTAGACCTGACCGACCGCATGGAGGCGGGCTGCTCCTCCTACGGCCCGGTGTGCGATGCCGTAGCCGCCTTTGAGGCTGCTTTGTTCGAGTACACCACCAACTGGGGCAGCTACCTGAGTAATGCTGTGCTGGAAGCTGAGACCATCTGCGTGCGGCAGGCCGCTGCCGGGCAGCTGGACGCGCTGCTGCAAAGCGCCCTGGACAGTGAGCTGCAGTTTTTGCAGCAGCTGTGCAGGCTGACGCTGGACGAGCTGTTCCAGACCGCCTACTCGGAGCAGGCGCAGCGGCCGGAGTTGGCATTTCTGCCCCGGTGGCAGACCTGTGAGCTTGACCTTGCCGCCGCCTACGCCCAGCGCATGAGCGAGGTGGGCAAAAAGGGCTACGGTATGTTTGCAAAGCACCATGTATTCACGGTGGAGAACGGCCAGCTTGTGCCGGTAAAATACCCCGACCCCCAGCGCCTTTCGGAGCTGCCCGGCTACGAGAAGGAGCGGGAAAAGGTGATTGCCAACACAAAGGCTTTGCTGGCCGGGATGCCCGCCAACAATGTGCTGCTGTACGGCGACGCCGGCACCGGCAAATCCAGCGCGGTAAAGGCCATTGCCAACGAGTTTGCGCCCGAGGGACTGCGGCTGGTAGAGGTAAAAAAGAACCAGCTGTACCAGATCCCCGACCTGATGGACAAGCTGGCGGCAAACCCGCTCAAGTTCATCCTGTTCATCGACGACCTGAGCTTTACCGCCAACGACGACAACTTTGCCGCCCTGAAAGCCATCTTGGAGGGCAGTGTAGGCGGACGCGCCCAGAACATTGCGGTGTACGCCACCTCCAACCGCCGCCATCTCATCAAGGAGACCCTCTCCGACCGCACCGGCGACGACATTCACGAAGCCGACACCCGGCAGGAACTGATGAGCCTTTCCGCCCGGTTTGGCCTGACGGTCACCTTCCAGCGGCCGGAAAAGGCCCGGTTCGAGACCATTCTGGAGCAGCTTGCCAAGCAGCACAACATCCAGATGCCCACTGAGCAGCTGCTGCTCAAGGCCGAGGCCTTCGCCCTGCGTGCCGGTGGCCGCAGCCCCCGGGTAGCCAAGCAGTTCATCGAACAATGCGAAGCCGGTGTGCAGAAGTAAAAACCGGTTTTCCGAACGTAATGCCAAAAAACGGGACACCGAAGCATCCGCAGATGCTCCGGTGTCCCGTTTTCTTATCTTATTTTTTCGCTCAGTCCCGCACAGCGATGCACTCGATTTCCAGCTTTGCACCCTTGGGGATGGCTGCCACCTGCTCGCAGCTGCGGGCGGGGAACGGCTCGGCAAAGGCCGTGGCGTACTCTGCGTTCACTGCGGCAAAATCGTTGATGTCGGCCAGAAAGATCACCGTCTTGACCACGTTGTTCATGGAAAGCCCTGCCTCGGCCAGAATCGCCTTCAGGTTGGCAAGGCTCTGTGCGGCTTGCTGCTCCACGGTATCGGCCATGGTGCCGGTGGCGGGGTCTACCGGGATCTGCCCGGACACAAACACCATATTGCCCAGATCCAGTGCCTGACTGTAAGGGCCGATGGCGGCAGGTGCGTTGGTGGTAGATACGACTTTCATAGTATATTTTCTCCTCTATATTACTTTAAGTTTAAGGCAAATTCTCTTTTCGCTCAGGCAAACGATAAAGTTTACACCCGCTCGCTGACCAGCTGGAAGCCGGCCTTGGTCAGCTCGGTGCGGATCTGCTCGATCTGGGCGGCATCGCGGGTCTCCAGCGTCAGCTTGAGGAAGCAGCTGGAAATGGGCATATTGGGGTCGGAGCCGTCATGCTGCACCGACACCACGTTGCTGCCGCAGCGGGACACCACCTCGGCCACCTTTTTCAACTGGCCGGGTTTGTCCTCCAGTGCGATGGTCAGGTTTGCCTTGCGGCCGCTCATCACAAGGCCGCGGGTGATAACGCGGTTCAGGATATTGACATCAATGTTGCCGCCGGAGATGACGCAGGCCACCTTTTTGCCCTCCACCGGCAGCTTGTGGAACAGCACCGCCGCCACCGGCACAGCGCCTGCACCCTCGGCCACCAGCTTCTGGTTCTCCATCAGGGAGAGGATGGCCGCCGCCGTCTCGTCCTCGGTCACGGTAACGATATCGTCCACATACTGCTCGCACAGCTGGTAGGTCAACTCGCCTGGGGTCTTGACCTGAATGCCGTCCGCAAAGGTAGAAGCAGCTTTCAGGGTCTGGTACTTGTGCTCGTGCAGGCTGCGGTACATACTGGGGGCACCCTCTTCCCGTACGCCGTACACCTTGACCTCCGGCCGCAGGGTCTTGATGGCAAAGGCAATGCCGGAGATCAGTCCGCCGCCGCCCACCGGCACCACCACAGCGTCCACATCCGGCAGCTGGTCAAGGATCTCCAAACCAATGGTGCCCTGCCCGGCGATGACCTGCTCGTCATCGTAGGGGTGGATAAAGGTCATGTCGTACTCCTTTTGCAGCTGCACGGCCTTGTCGTGGGCTTCGTCGTAGGTGCCGGGCACAAGGCAGACCTCCGCGCCCAGATTTTTGGTGTTTTCCACCTTCATCAGGGGTGCGCCGTCCGGCATACAGACGATGCTGCGGATGCCGCGCCGGGTAGCTGCCAGCGCCACACCCTGCGCATGGTTGCCCGCAGAGCAGGCAATGACGCCCTTGGCGCTTTCCTCCTCGGAAAGCTGGCTGATTTTATAATAAGCGCCCCGCACCTTAAAGCTGCCGGTGGCCTGCAGGTTCTCAGTCTTGAGGTACAGCTGGCAGTCCTTGGACAGCTTGGGGGCTTCGATGAGGTCGGTCTTGCGGGCAACGTCCTTCAGCACAAAGGCGGCGTGGTAGATCTTATCCAGAGTCAGCATGACAGATACTTCCTTTATTTTTTCGTGATGTCATCCAGTATAAGTTACAAAAATTGTTTTGTCAAATGAATTTTATTCACGATAAACGGCATAAAAAAGAGAAAGGCAAGGGCAGGGCGCACCCTATTTTCGGTTTACTCTACCTGCTTTCTTAGGGTTCGGTTTTCTATTCTATAAGGATGTTTTTAGCGCTTTTCCTGCAAGCATAAATATGGTAGAATAGAAAAAACGCTATGGATATGGGTAACGGTGAAGATTAATGCTGAAGATTGCAATCGCAGAGGATGAGACCAGCGCGCAGACTGCATTAAAGGAATATCTTGACCGCTGGCAAGCAGAAAACGGCCAGCCGGTGCAGGCGGTGTTTTTTGAAAGCGGCTCTCAGCTGCTGGAAAACATTCCCCAAGGGTTGCAGCTGGCATTGCTGGACATCCAGATGCCAGGGCTTTCCGGCATGGAGACTGCCCACCGCCTGCGGGGAACGCTGCCGGAGTTGGAGATCGTGTTTATCACCAGCCTTACCGGCTATGCGCTGGAAAGCTACGAGGTCGCTGCACTGGATTATCTGGTCAAACCGGTCAGCTATCCGCGGTTTTGCCGCAGCCTTGAGCGTGCCTGCCGCCGGATCTGCCAACAGGCAGAGCACATCCTGACCATTAAAAACAACGATGGGGTATTCCGTCTGCGTGCAAAGGACCTTGTCTATGTGGAGGTGTTCAGCCACCGGCTGGTACTGCATACCACAGCGGGTGTGGTGAGCTACAGCGGCACCCTTGCCGCACTGGAAAAGGATTTAGGAAACGGATTTTTCCGTTGCCACAGCTCCTTTCTGATCAATCTGGAGCAGGTGACCCGGCTGGACGGTGCTGATGTTGTGCTGGGCAGTGAGCGATTGCCGGTAAGCAAATACCGCCGCAAGATGCTGCTTGCCGCGCTGGCAGCCTGTTGGGGGGAGGCACTGTGATGACCATCAGCCTGTGTACTTTTTTGCGGGCAGTCAGCTATGGACTGCTGCTCCCCTTTTACGTCTGCGGCACCGAGCTGCGACGCAGTCTGCAACGTCAGGGCTTGCAGCCGGTGGTGCTGGTGCTGGCACTGACGGTGATATTGCAGTGGGAGCAGACCTTTGCCACCCTCGGTGGACAGTATGTCGGCATCGTCTGCTCCATCGCCCTTTATGCCATTACTGCCTATGCCCTGCTGCGCCGTAGCATCGGGCTGGCCCTACAGCAAGCACTGTGCTTTTTTCTGCTCACCGACTGCACCGACACCATCATGCGGTTTGCTAATATGCGGCTGCTGGGATACGACCCTCTACGCTCCGGCACATTCTGGGCAGCGCTGCTGGCGTATCTGCCACTGACAACCGTGCAGGGAACGCTGCTGTGGCTGCTGCGCAGTTTCTGCCCGGCTGAAAAGCTGCGCATCCTTCGCAGCGCTGCACTTGCATTGTATGTTCTGGCCGCTGTTCCCTATCTGTTTGTCTGTCGGCTCACCTATTGGCTGCCGTTGACCAATGAAGAACTGACCACCGCCGTGCCGGTGCTTCTGACCGGGTGCTGTGTGCTGGCGCTGCTGGTAAACATCAGCTTTCTGAGCTATGCCATCGCCGAGGAGGAAAAGCGCACCATGCTGCAGCTGCGCATCGCCGCAGAGCAGCAACAGCAGCAATACCTGCTGCGCAAAACAGCGGTGGACTCGGTACGATGCAAGTACCACGACCTGAAAAATATTCTGCTCTATCTGGAGCAGAGCAGCGATCAGGCAACCGTGCAGGCGCACATCCGGCAGATCTTGCAGGAGGTGCAGCCCTATGAGCAGATGACCGCCACCGGCAACGAGACCGTGGACATCCTGCTGGGTGAAAAGCTGGCACGATGCCAACAGGCACAGATCGCCTGCACCATTACAGTGGACGGCAAGCTGCTGAATTTTATACAGCCCATCGACCTTTGCGTCATTTTTGGCAACGCCATGGACAACGCCATCGAAGCCTGCTCTGCGCTGCCGGATCCGGACAGCCGCGCCCTGAGTGTGCGATGCCAGAAGCGGGGCGGGTTTGTGGTGCTCAATTTCCGCAACGCCTGCCTGCAGCAGCATCTGCCGGTAGATGCCCTGCCCAAAACCACCAAGGACGACCCGGAGAATCACGGCTTCGGCCTTACCAGTATCCGCTCGGCCACCGAAAAATACGGCGGACAGATGAGTCTGCGGAGCGAGAACGGAGAGTTCGTGCTCACCCTGCTGTTCCCGGAGAAAAAATAAAACCAGAGGTCGCTGCGCATTTGTGCAGCGGCCTCTGGTGCCTTTTATGCCCCGGTCACCGGCTTATACAGCAGTTCCGGCTCCTGCGGGTGCAGGGTGTACACGGCAATATTCTCTGTGGTGCGGGACAGACCTCCGTCTACCCGGGTGGTAGTGCCCGGGCCAAAACTCAGATAGTTTTCCGTGCTTTGGCGCGCCAGCAGGTCCCGGCATTCCTGCCCGGGTTTTGCCCAGCGTCCGGGCAGATACTCATGGTAGCCCTTCTCGGTCAGATGGCGGGCAGCATAGTCCAGCATCGCCGGAACCTCGTCCCTGCACACGGTTTCTTCCACGCCCTTCGGCAGGGTCAAGGGGTCCAGCCGTAAGGCAGACACCTTGTACTTGACTGCGAACCGCAGGCTGGTGGCAAAATTTGCCGCCGTCTGCCCCGGAATCCCATACAGCAGCGTTGCCTCATACCCGGGCAAATGGAACAGCTGCGGAAGGATCAGGCTGGTCTCGGAACTAGGCATATTGTTTGCGCTGCCAATGCGTTCCAGCTCTGGGATGCGAGCAGTAGCCAGCCCCAGCACCAGCCGGTTGACCCCGGTGTTCTGGAAGGCAACCATCCACGAGGCATCCACACGGTTGGGCAATGCTTCCACGGTGACCTCGGTATCCGCAGCCAGAGAGAACAGCTCCCTGATCCGGCGCATGATCCGTGCAAAATCGTCCTGCGACAGCGCCGTAGGGCTGCCGCCGCCCCAGTAGACCGTCCGCACCGGGTCGCCGGAAAAATCCGGTGCGGTAGCTTCCAGCTCAGCCAGCAGTGCATTTGCATAGGCCTTACAGCTCTCCGGCGTGGCGGGATAGATTTTTTGGTTGCAGAAGGTGCAGCGCCGGACGCAGAACGGAACGTGCAGATAAAGATGCAGCGGGGCAGACATGGCAAAACTCCTTTCGCACAAAGACAGCCGGACAGGGAAAGCTGCCCCGATGCGCAAACGACACCGGGGCAGCTCTCCTGAAAAAGAAGAAAAAAGAAAAACGCTCAGAAATGCCGCTTTTACAGTGCGGCAACGTACTGACCAACCATCATACCCTGCGTGTTGGCCAGACCCAGACTCTCGCCGGGGATGGAGGTAGAATCCTGGACGCCAAAGCGGCCGCCGCAGAGGGTGCCAGCTGCAAACAGACCCTTGATCGGCTCAAAGTCCTCGCCCAGCACCTGACTGTTATCATCGGTCAACAGGCCGCCGGTGGTCACCAGCATACTGCCCATGGATTTCTCAGCACCGTAGGCAAAGATATGCTTGCCGTTCAGCGGACGCAGCAGCACCGGCTCCTTAGCAAAATCCTCGTCCACGCCCTTTTCACACAGTTCGTTGTAGCGTGCTACGGTGGCAACAAAATTTTCCAGATCGGTGCCGGTAAAGCCCAGACGCTGACCCAGCTGCTGGGCATCCTCGCCGGCATACACGGTTACAGTGCTCATGCCGGTCACCTCGTAGCCGGCATCGCCGCCGTCAATAGCACCCTGCATGATATCATCCAGCTTCTCGTCCTCGCCGTTGGCATAATCAACAGCCATGTGGCCGGGTGCCTGATAGGTAAGATCGGTGCGGATGGTATCGTTGAATACCGTAAAGATCTTACCCTGCGGTTCCTTTGCACCGGCCATTGCTGCAAGCACGATATCGCCAAAGCCCTCATTGCAGTAGCGCTTACCGTGGCAGTTGACCCACAGTGCAGCGGTGGTGCCAATAGGATCTCCGGGGCTGTTGCAGGGGTAGACGTAGTTACCGCCCATGCTGGACAGCGGACGGCTCTCCAGACGGCCGCCAGCCCCCAGTAGCCCAGCTGAATGCCGGAGCCATCGTCATCCATGCCGCCAATAGCGGTATCGTCAGAGCAGTAGTCGCTGATCTCAATCAGCAGGTCACGGCACATTTCAGCGTTGCCGCCAAAGCCGCCGCCGCAAAGGATCACGCCCTTCTTGGCGGTGAACTTGATGTAGCTGCCATCGGCCTCCTTGCCCACCACGCCAACAACGGCATCGCCGTCCTTGATCAGCTGGCAGGCCTTGGTGCCAAAGTGGTAGTCTGCGCCCTTCTCGCGGGCGATCTCCATGCAGCGCTTGACCGGCGAAGCATCACCGTTCAGGGTGGGGGTGCCCACCCAGGTGCTGATGCCGCTCTTCTTCTGGGTGTAGTTGCTGCTCAGCGGCCACTGACGTACACTCCAGCTGTCCTTTTCCTCTGCGGTAAAGCTGTCGGTCATCCAGTCAAAGCACTTGCCGCTGTTCTTGGCATAGGCCATGATCAGGCCGCAGCGGCTGCGATTGTTGGTGCGCAGCTGCCAGTCGGTAACAAACTCCTGTATGTCGATTTGGGGAATGCCCTTGCTGGCCAAAAACTCGCTGTTCAGATGACCGATCTGTCCGCCGCCGCGGAAGCTCATGGCGTCCTCGGTCTGGCTCTCGATCACGATCACGCTGGCTCCGGCTTCAATAGCGGCACGGGCAGCCGGCGTACCGGCCTGACCGCCGCCCACGATGACAACATCGGCGGTGTACTCCTTTGCAAATTCGGTGATCACATCGGGAGCGGTGCGCCAGCTCTCACCTTCTGCGGTGCTCTGGCCGGGAGTGGTGCTGACCACCGGTTCGCCCTTGGCCTGTGCCACACAGTTTGCAACAGCATCCTTAACGGCATCCGAGGTAATGGTCGCACCGGAATGACCGTCGATCTCGGCGCTCTGAGCCTTGAGGATCTGCTCCTTCAGCTCATCGCCAATGTCCTTGCCAAAGCCCTCGGTCTCACCGGAAACATCAATGGTCACATCCGTGATGCTCTCAGCGTCAAAGGTCATGGTGACGGTAACGTCTGAGCTGATGCCCTTGGAGGTGGCAGAATAACTGCCGGGAGTGTAAGTACCGCTGGCAGAAGCAGTGCTGGAACTGCCGGAGGAACCGGAGCAGCCCACCAGAGCCCCTGCCATAGCAGCCCCCAGCGCACCAATGGATGCGGTGTGCAGGAACTGTCTTCTGGAAACCTTGTTTGCCATGAAATCTTCTCCTTTTGGTATGTTGTTCCGTTCGTATACGGCGATTGACAAAAGAATAGCAATTTCAGGAAAGAGTTGCAATCATCCTGCGCAACTGGGCGTTTCCATTGCGTAGTTGGACAAAAAGCTCTGCGTAATGGGGAGGTATGCCGGGGCAGATGCGCCGAAGTCACTGATGAATCTGTATGGCGGAATAGCGAGCGTCTGTAGTTTCTATATCCTCTTTGTTTTTCCAGAGGTTTGGACGGTAATTCGGGTCATAAGCAATGACAGCGCTCAGCTTTTTGGCGCAGGCGGCAGCATCCAGCGTAGCGGTGCGGAAGGGGCAAGGTCGATCAAAACTTCACCAATCGTTACAATATCCATGGCTGCTCCTTTCAGCGGCGCACCAGCAGCGCCTGATACGGCTCCAGCTCCACATCCGCCAGCCAGACGGAAGTGCCCTCCGGGGTGTGATACTCGCCGCCCAGAGCGTCCAGACTTGCCCCTGCCGGGTACTCGGTACAGCTCCATGAACAGCCATTCCAGCTCGTCCTTGAGCTTGGCAAACCGGACTGCAAAATTATCTTGCCTTGTCCTCTTTCTTTATCCTTTTCGTGTAAGATGAAGCTGCACGCTGGGGTAATCGCCAAACAGCTGCGGTAGGACAAGTCCCGCATACAGCAGGGTGCTGCCGCTGAACCGCATCCCCTTGTGAATGCCGTCCTCTACGTCGTGGGCATACCGGGAGCCGAAATAGTCGATGCCGTCCAGCTCATACACAGCATCTTCTTCCAGCCCACGGAAGCACAGGTGGATGGGCAAGGGATTTGCCTGCGGATGGGTCACCACCAGATTCAGCAGTGCCTCGCTGCCGTCCTCTGCGGCAAACTGCCATGCCGTGAAATATGCGTTTTCTGCCGGGTCGGTCAGCCGGTAATAATCTCCGGTACGGATCAGGTCGTTCAGCCGTTTGAACCGCTTGATCTGGTTTTTCACTGCAGTGCACTCGGCGCGCTTTAATTTGCCCAGATCCAGCTCGTAGCCAAAGGTGCCGCTCATCGCCACCACAGCACGGGTGTCGATGGGCGTAGTACGGCCGGTCTGGTGGTTGGGGCAGGCAGAAACATGGGCACCCATGGTGCAGACCGGGTAGCCAAAGGAGGTGCCGTGCTGGATCGTCAACCGTTCAATGGCATCGGTATCATCACTGCACCAGATCTGGGGATAGTAGCACAGCATTCCGGCATCAAAGCGTCCGCCGCCGCCTGCGCAGCCCTCGAACAGCACCTCCGGGAAGCCCTGCGTCAGCCGCTCTGCCAGCGCATAAACGCCCAGCATATAGCGGTGCATGATCTCGCCCTGCTGCTCGGCAGGGAAAGCACGGCTGTACACATCGCTCATACTGCGGTTCATATCCCACTTGATATACTCAATGTGATGCTCCCGCAGCAGCTTGCTGATAGACCCTGCCAGATAGTCCACCACCTCCGGGCGGGAAAGAACC
>ENA-ORLD01000179-ORLD01000179.1-human-gut-metagenome-genome-assembly--contig:-NODE-179-length-13568-cov-5.99504_pt1 | contig 13568 bp, 9 predicted proteins | sample MGYA00243067_ERZ508824 | MGnify/ENA primary metagenome ERZ508824 (study PRJEB26277, sample SAMN04329789) | human gut metagenome | biome: human-associated habitat | host: Homo sapiens | place: USA... | reverse complement strand
AGAGTAAAGGAAATGAATAGATTTGCAATAAGCCACTATTCGGGCTCTTAATCTTTTCTGTTACCACACTGAAAATAAAATGTTCCGCCCAAGGTCCCGGTGGACTTGGAATTTTAGAAAGAAAAGAGATAATATATTAGTTACAAACCTTTAAATTGAAAAGCGCCTATGGAACAATGAAAACACCTTAGATGAGAATAGTTTATTCTATCTTTCATAACATTTTACTTTGTCTTTTTTGAGAAAACCATTTAAATTAATAACAAATCATCAATCACTTATGAATGAAGATCGGAAAAAACGAGGATTGACATCAAGTAAATTCCTCACTGCGGTAGTTGTCGGTGCATAGCTTATCAATGATAATAACGCGTTGGCTACACAAGCGCTTACAAATGATCTCTTGAAAGTATCAGAGCAATTGCAAGTACAGACTATTACCGGTTTGGTGGTAGATATTCATGGAGAACCTGTTATTGGAGCCAGCGTTGTAGAAAAGGGAACGACAAATGGTATTGTGACAGACTTGGATGGAAAATTTACCTTGAATGTAAAATTGGGCGCTACTATTCAGGTGTCTTTTGTTGGTTACCAGACTCAAGAAGTAAAGGCTGCCAAAACGATGAAAGTAACTTTGGTTGAGGACACGGAACTGCTTGATGAAGTAGTGGTAGTGGGCTATGGTTCACAGAAAAAAGCAAACTTGACCGGTGCCGTGTCTACAGTAGATGTCGGCAAAACCTTGAGTGCTAAGCCACAGATGGATGTAACTAAAGCTTTACAGGGTGTAGTTCCCGGTCTGACTATCTTGAATACTCAGGGTGGCATTAACGAACAACCTAAAATGACTATTCGTGGTGTCGGTACTTTAAGTAACAAAGAATCCAGCGACCCGCTTATTATTGTAGACGGTGTACCTTTGGATGATCTTTCATTGATAAATCCGCAGGACATTGATAATGTATCCGTGTTAAAAGATGCTGCTTCCACTTCCATTTACGGTTCTCGTGCAGCTTTTGGAGTTGTACTTATCACAACGAAACAAGGGACTAAGAAAGATAAGGTATCTATTAATTATTCTAATAACTTTGCATGGAGTACCCCGAGCATTTTACCGGAATATGCAGATGTGCCTTCGCAACTAAAAGCGTTGATTGCCGTAAACGAGCGAAATGGAACGGCACCTGAACTATTTGGTATGTATTTGGACAAAATGTTGCCTTATGCCGAGGCATGGCAGGCACAGCATGGTCACAAGAAAACCGGTTACCGTGATATGCAGCCTTTCCAGAGTATGGATAATGTAGGTGACTATTATTTAGATCCGACAACAGGAAAAGCCATGTATTATGCCGACTGGGATGTGACAGGTATCATGTACCAGAATTGGGCTCCGTCTCAAAGCCATAATGTCAATGTGCAAGGAACCAGCGGCCGTACGACTTATTATCTTTCTTTCGGGTATGACAAGAAAGAAGGGGTGCTGAACTTTAATCCTGATCAAGTAAGACGTTATAATGTAAATGCCAATATTACTTCCGACCTCACAGATTGGTTACAAGTGGGAGGACGTTTCAGTTTTACAGACAGAGATTATACGGAACCTAATACTCGCCGTAGTACGTATCAGTATTTTTGGCGTTGGGGCAGTTTCTTCGAACCTCTAGGTACGATTGACGGTACGGATATGAGAAATGCGATTTCTTATCTTAAACAAGCGGGTAACAATGAAACCAGTACGAATTATGTGCGAATGACTGGATTTGCAAAAGCTAAATTATTTAAAGGTTTTACTTTGAATGCAGATTATACATATAATGTCAAGAATCTGTTCCAGGATAAGGTAGGACTTCCTGTTGCTGATGTATATGATTCATGGGGTAATATAACAACTCCGACTACAGTGGTTTCAGACAGCTATTTGCAACAGCAAAGTGAAAAGACGACTTCTTACGCTTTCAATGTTTATGCTAATTATGAATTCAATCTTAAGCAAAAACATAACTTTAATATTATGTTGGGAGCAAACGCCGAAGGTGAAGAATTTTATTGGCATCGTTCCAAAAAGATGGGACTCTTAAATCCCAATCAGCCGGAGTTTGGGTTGGCAAACGGTACACAGACTGTAGACGGTCGCCATGTGCATTCTGCTACTGCCGGTTACTTTGGACGCATCAATTATAATTGGAATGAGATATGGCTCTTGGAATTGAATGGACGTTTTGATGGTTCTTCTTCATTCCCTTCAAAAGATCGTTGGGCATTTTTCCCATCGGCATCTGTCGGCTATAGATTTAGCCAGGAGGGTTATTTTGACAAGTTGCGCACTATAATCAATAATGGTAAACTGCGTGCTTCACTCGGAGAAATTGGAAATGAAGCAGTAGGTGAAGATATGTTTATATCTACCATTTCTACAGTAGACAATCGTTATTGGTTAGATAGCGAAGGAAACCTGATGACCATGTATAATGTTCCTTCTTTAGTATCCAGCTCATTGACTTGGGAGCGTATCCGTACATTGGACTTAGGTATCGATTTGGGGTTCTTGAATAATGAATTAAACGTTAGCTTCGATTGGTATCAACGTAAGACGTTGGATATGTTGGCTCCAGGCGTAACTCTTCCGGATGTGCTGGGAACTAAAGAACCCTATACCAATGCTGGTTCTTTACGTACACGCGGCTGGGAATTGAATTTGAGCTGGAATCATCGTTTTGGTGACTTTAATGTATATGCAAGCGGTAATCTCAGCGATTATAAAACGGTAGTTACAGATTGGAACAATCCGCAAGGTATCTTGAGTGATTATTTTTCCGGAAAAGTTTACGGTGATATTTATGGTTTTGAAACAGATCGGCTTTTCACGAAAGATGACTTTACTTACGACGCAGAAGGCAATCGTACCGGTTATGCAAAAGGTGTGGCTAATCAGGATGGATTGGTAAATGGCGGTAATTTCATATATGGTCCCGGTGATGTGAAATTCAAGGATTTGGATGGAAACGGTACTATTGATGGTGGCAAGGGTACCAAAGACGATATGGGCGACTTGAAAGTAATAGGTAACTCTACACCACGCTATCAGTATGGTTTCCGTTTGGGTGGCTCATGGAAAGGCATCGACCTTGATATGTATTTCCAAGGTGTAGGTAAGTGGGACCAATGGTCGTACGGCGCTTTTGTTATGCCGTTCTCACGTGGTGCCGACGGTATTTATGCCAATCAAATGGATTATTGGACCGAAGATAATCCGGATGCTTTCTATCCGCGTCTTTATCCGGGTAGTGGAACTTCCGGAACAGTTTCAGGGGTAGGTAAAGGTGCTTATAATTTCTATCCGCAGAGCCGTTATCTGGTAGACCGTTCTTATCTGCGTTTTAAGAACCTGACCATAGGCTATACATTGCCTCAAGAGCTTACAAAGAAATGGTATCTCCAGAAAGTGCGTTTTTATTTTACTGCCGAAAATCTTTGCGAATTAATTAATAACAGTTATGCGCCTGTCGATCCTGAAATAGATGCCAGTGAAGGCGGTACGGATGCTGATGCTATGCAAAACGGTGTATGGGGACGTGTAGCGCCTATGACGCGTACGGTTTCGTTTGGTTTACAAGTTTCATTCTAAAACATTATTAATTATGAAAAAAAGAACATTCATATATAGCATGATGCTGCTTGGGACTTTGTCGTTTTCAAGCTGTACGGATATGTTGGATAAGGAACCATTGGACAAATTTACAGATGGTCCTTTATTTTGGAACAATCCTGCTAGTGTAGAGGGTTATGCAGGTACTTTCTATAATTTGTTTAAAGGTTATGGAAACGGTGGTGGAAGCGGTGACTTTTATTTTAAGTTTCTTTCAGATGATCAGGTAGGTTCAGGTTTTGAAAATTGGAAGTTTTCGAATGTTCCAGCTTCAAGTGGAGACTGGTCAAGTACTTGGGATGAAATCAGGCGTGCCAATGCCATGCTTTATTCTTTGGAGACACAAGCTACCGACATGGATGAAGAAACTAAAAATCATTGGAAAGGTGTGGCACGGCTGATGCGTGGTTGGCAGTACTGGGATTTGGTTCGTAAGTTTGGCGATTGTACATGGATAGACCATGCTATCATGGATGAAACGGATCCGTTGCTGTTTGCAGCTCGCGAAGATAGAGATGAAATTATGGATAAAGTACTTGAGGACTTGAACTTCGCTTGCACCAATATCAAAGAAATTAATTCGCAAACAACCTGGTCGCGTAATTTGGCACACGCCATGAAGTCTAATATTTGTTTATGGGAAGGTACCTTCCGTAAATACCGTACACAGGCGGAAAATGGAAAGACACCGGATCTTCAAGGTGCTAATAAATTCCTTGAAGCATGTGCTGAAGCGTGCGAACAGATAATGTCAAAATATTCATTATGCGATAATTATCAGTCTATCTACAATTCCGAAACACTGGCTGGCAATCCTGAAATCATCTTTTATAAAGAATATAAGAAAGACGTTTTTGAACATTCTCTGATAGACTATACTTGTACTACTACCGAAATGAGTGGTATGTCTAAAGATGCTTTTGATTCGTATCTGTTTCTGGATGGAAAGACGAAAGAAAATACAATCTATCCCAATACCGATGTGGCAGTGAAAAAGAAATCTGTCACAGATAATAAGGATCATCTTAATATAAAGGATGTGTTAAGTGTTCGGGATAAGCGTTTGGCTCTTACTATCGACTCAGTTCTTTGTTATGGCGACGGATGGCCGCGGATTGCAGGTGGACAACCGATGACATCTTCTTCCGGCTATGGTATATGTAAGTATGATAATGTAGCCATCGATCCGAATTATCGCCAACAAACGAGTTCAAATTATACTTCTGCTCCTCTGTATTGGCTTGCCGTTATTTATCTGAATTATGCTGAGGCTAAGGCTGAATTGGGGACTATTACTAATGATGATTTAGAGAATACTATTAATAAGCTGAAAAAACGTGCCGGGCTACCTCCTATTACAAAAGATGTGGCTGATGCAGGTGATAATGATATGGGAGTCAGCCCGCTGATTTGGGAAATTCGTCGTGAACGCCGTTGTGAGTTGATGTTTGATAATGATTTCCGCTATTGGGACTTGATTCGCTGGCATCAATTGGATAAACTGGACAACTCTGTTAATCCGGATATTTTGTTGGGAGCGAATGTAAGTAATGATCCTGATATTAATCATGATAAATCGGGTGATTATATTGACGGCTCTACAGGTAGAATTCGTGCATTTGAGGCAAAACATTACCTATATCCGATTCCGAGCGGTCAGCTTACGTTGAATTCTAATATGTCACAGAATCCTTTGTGGGTAGAATAACAAGGTAAGTATTTTCCCATAAAAATCCCTTTTACCAAAAACGGATTAACATAAGTCTGATAGATTTTCAACTAAAAAGAACTCGTGTTAATCCGGTATGGTAAAAGGGATTTTTACTGTTAATGAATGGTTTAAAGCGCTTTCTCTCTAATCAGATACTCTGCAATCTGTACCGCATTCAATGCAGCACCTTTTTTGATCTGGTCACCCACAATCCAGAAAGTCAATCCATTCTCATTGGTGAGGTCTTTGCGGATACGTCCTACGTATACGGGGTCTTTTCCTGCGAGGAACAGCGGCATCGGATATTCTTTCTCTGCCGGATTGTCCATTAATACCAGTCCGTCACCTTTGGCAAATGCTTCACGTGCCTCCTCGATAGAGATGGGCCGTTCTGTCTCTACCCAGATACTTTCCGAATGCGAGCGGAGGGCAGGTACACGGACACATGTTGCGCTGACTTTGATGTCGGAGTGCATAATCTTACGTGTTTCGTTGTACATCTTCATCTCTTCCTTGGTATACCCGTTTTCAGTGAATACATCAATCTGGGGAATCAGATTGAATGCCAGTTGATAGGCAAATTTCTCCACGGTCACGGGTTCACCCGCCAATACTTGGCGATATTGTTCGTACAACTCATCCATAGCAGCGGCGCCTGCACCGCTTGCAGCCTGATACGTGGATACGTGTACGGTTTTTATATGAGAAAGCTGTTCGATGGCTTTCAGTGCCACTACCATTTGGATAGTAGTACAGTTAGGATTGGCGATAACGCCGCGCGGACGGTCTTTGGCATCGGCGGCATTGACTTCGGGTACAACCAAAGGAACATCGGCATCCATACGGAAAGCGCTTGAATTGTCAATCATCACAGCGCCGTGCTTGGTGATTGTTTCAAGATACTCTTTAGAGGTGCCTGCGCCTGCGGAAGTGAAAGCAATGTCAACCCCTTTAAAGTCATCGTTGTGTTGCAAGAGTTTAACCTCGATCTGTTTACCGCGGAAGGTATATTTAGTGCCGGCACTGCGTTTAGAACCGAACAATACTAACTCGTCCAACGGGAAATTCCTTTCATCGAGCACTCGCAGGAACTCTTGTCCTACGGCTCCGCTTGCTCCAACAATAGCTACTTTCATTTTTCTTTTGTTTTAATTTAGTTTATAAAATAGTTCTAATCTATCTATAAATGATAGAGTTGGCTGCAAATTTATAACAAATTGCTGTATGACACCGCATAAAGTGAAAACTTTTTCGTTATTTTGCAGTTAAAACCTAAAACTCACTGCGTATGGACTGGCTCAATTTCAGTTTGACACTTCCTGTTACAGACCCTACATGGATATTCCTCCTTGTACTCCTTATTATATTGTTTGCGCCCATATTGCTGAATAAATTGCGTATACCGCACATCATCGGTATGATTCTGGCGGGATTGGTGATTGGCGAGCATGGCTTCATTATCTTGGTGCGCGACAGCAGTTTCGAGTTGTTCGGCAAGGTCGGACTTTATTATATCATGTTCCTGGCAGGGTTGGAAATGAATATGGGCGATTTCAAGAAGAATCGCGGAAAGGCTGTGATGCTGGGATTGCTGGCTTTCGTCATTCCGATAGGCATAGGCTTGGTTACCAATATGATGTTGCTGAAGTATAGTCTCGTGACGTCCATATTGTTGGCAAGTATGTATGCCTCGCACACGCTGGTGGCTTACCCGATTGTAATTCGTTACGGTGTGTCCCGTCATCGCAGTGTAAGTATTGCTGTGGGCGGTACGGCTGTGACGGATACGCTTACATTGCTGGTGCTGGCAGTGGTAGGCGGTCTGTTTAAAGGGGAGTCCGGCGGACTGTTCTGGCTGTGGCTGGTGGTTAAGGTCATATTCCTCGGAGCGCTGATTATGTATTCGTTCCCACGCATCGGACGCTGGTTCTTCCGCCGCTATGATGATAACGTGATGCAATTTATTTTCGTGCTTGCCATGGTTTTTCTGGGAGCAGGTTTAATGGAGTTCGTGGGAATGGAAGGCATCTTGGGAGCATTCTTGGCAGGGCTGGTTTTGAACCGCCTCATACCGCATGTATCACCGTTGATGAATCATCTGGAGTTTGTCGGTAACGCTCTGTTCATACCTTATTTCCTGATAGGGGTGGGCATGCTGATTGATATTCATGTCATCTTCGGGCAGGGAGACGCTTTGAAGGTGGCTGCCGTTATGATTGTTGTGGCGCTGGTGGGCAAGTGGAGCGCTTCCTGGCTGACGCAGAAAATTTATAAAATGGCTCCCATAGAGCGTGAGCTGATGTTTGGCTTGAGCAATGCACAAGCAGCAGCTACGCTGGCGGCGGTATTGGTGGGTTATAATATCATCTTGCCGAACGGTGAGCGTTTGTTGAATGAGGATGTGCTGAACGGTACGGTATTGCTGATTCTTGTGACATGTGTGGTGAGCTCCTTTATTACGGAAAGGGCCGCACGCAAGATTGCCATGTGCGAGGCGCATCTGGAAGAGGAGCGTACGGTTGAGGCGGAAAGGATTCTTATTCCGGTGGCGAATCCGGATACGATTGAATATCTGATGAACCTGTCCTTGTTGATACGTGATACCAAACAGAAAGATAATCTGTTGGCTTTGAACGTAATCAATGACAACAATACTTCCGAGGGTTTGGAGCTTCGCGGTAAAAGGTATTTGGAGAAGGCAGCCATGATTACGGCTTCTGCCGATGTGCCGTTGCGCCAGATTACACGGTATGACTTGAATATTGCTTCGGGTATTATCCATACGGCGAAAGAATATGAGGTGACCGATGTGATTATCGGTTTGCACCGTAAGGTCAATATTGTAGACTCTTTCTTCGGTATGCTTGCCGAGAACCTGTTGAAAGGACTGCATCGCGAAGTTATGATTGCCAAATTCCTGATTCCGATTAATACGATACGGCGAATCATCATAGCCGTTCCTCCCAAGGCGGAATACGAAGCAGGCTTTCAGAAGTGGGTGGAGCATTTTTGCCGGATGGGCGGTACGTTGGGCTGCCGGGTACATTTCTTTGCAAACGAGGAAACAACTGTACAGTTGCAGGCATTGGTGAAGAAAAAGTATGGACAGACCTTGACGGATTTCTCTCGTCTGGATGATTGGGGGGACTTGCTGATATTGACCGGACAAGTGAATTACGACCATTTGCTTGTAGTGATAAGCGCACGTAGGGGGTCCATCTCTTACGACAGCTCTTTCGAGTAGCTCGCGGCGCATTTGTGCAAATACATCTCCTATAATAGTTTGTTTGTACTTTATCCCGACCTTTTGGTCGAACCCCAGGATGCCGTCTCTTTCTCTAATCCGCGAAATGAGGCGCAGCATTACGAGAAGGTAGGAAAGTGGGTTTATAAATGGTTTAAGGAAGATTAGTAAGCGATTAGTGATTAATGATTAGTGGTTGGCGATGATGGAGGATTGGAAACAGAGAACCCGGCTTTTGCTGGGAGAGGAGAAAATGGAAAGGCTGCAACAGGCGCATGTGCTGGTTGTAGGTCTTGGTGGAGTAGGCGCTTATGCAGCCGAAATGATATGCCGTGCAGGTGTGGGGCGGATGACGATTGTGGATGCGGACACGGTGCAACCTACCAATATAAATCGTCAACTGCCTGCTTTGCATTCCACTATGGGGAGGGAGAAGGCGGAGGTTTTGGCGGCACGTTTCAAAGATATGAATCAGGAATTATTGATGAGTGTGATTTCGGTTTTGATGAATGATGATAATATACCCGATCTGATTTATGCCGCCCAATATGATTTTATAGTGGATGCCATTGATACACTTGCTCCCAAATGCTATTTGATAGCGGAAGCACTGAAACGGCATATTAAGATTGTATCGAGTATGGGGGCGGGCGCAAAGAGTGATATTACGCAGATACGTTTTGCCGATATATGGGATACCTATCATTGCGGATTGAGTAAGGCGGTGAGGAAACGTTTGCAGAAGCTGGGGGTTAAGCGTAAACTTCCGGTTGTATTCAGTACCGAGCAAGCCGCCCCTAAGGCAGTGCTGTTGACGGAAGATGAACAGAATAAAAAGTCCACTTGCGAAACTGTAAGCTATAAGCAGGCTGTAATCGGCTGTTACCTTGCGGAATACGACATTAAAAGGTTGTAATAGGGCTATCAAACAGTTAGAACGTACCTATGTGTTAAAGATAAAATGTGTCATGACCGTAAGGAATAAACAGTAACTAAAACAATGATACGATTAGAAGGAATAACGAAGAGTTTCGGCAGTTTACAGGTGTTGCGGGGCATCGACCTGGAGATAAAAAAAGGGGAGGTGGTCAGTATTGTCGGTCCCAGCGGTGCGGGCAAGACCACTTTGTTGCAGATTATGGGAACTTTGGACATGCCCGATAGCGGTTCGGTAACGATTGACGGTACATTGGTGAATTGCCTGAAGGAGAAAGAACTCTCCGCCTTCCGTAATAAGCATATAGGCTTTGTCTTTCAGTTCCATCAGTTGTTACCGGAATTTACGGCTTTGGAGAATGTGATGATACCGGCTTTCATTGCCGGAATGGGACAGCAGGAAGCCAGAGCGGCGGCTGCCGAAATATTGGACTTCATGGGATTGGCGGAACGCGCTTCGCACAAGCCCAATGAGTTGTCCGGTGGCGAGAAGCAAAGGGTTGCCGTTGCCCGTGCGCTCATCAATCATCCTGCGGTGGTGTTGGCGGATGAGCCGTCCGGAAGTTTGGATACGCATAATAAGGAAGAGCTGCACCAACTGTTCTTTGATTTGCGTAACCGTTTGGGCCAGACATTTGTAATTGTGACGCATGATGAGGGATTGGCACAAATCACCGACCGTATCATTCATCTGAAAGACGGTGAAGTTTGTAAGGAATAGCTGTCTGTCTCTTCATTATTCAAAACAAACATAGTGGCTAAGCCGCTCCAAATCGCTTTCGGTAAATTCTTCGTAGAGGGCAAAGGGTTTGAGGTTGTGGAGCGTTCCTCTCTTTTTACGGTATTCCACAAGGGCTTTTGCCTGGTAAAAGTTTATATAAGGATGGTTGCGAAGGCGCTCTATGCCGACCCGGTTCAGATTGATGCGTCGGATTTCAGAAGGCGTAACGGTGAACCATGCTTGCAGTTGGCGATAATCCAAATGAATCTCCTGCAATTGCTCTATTCGGTGGAAGCCGCCTAAACGTTGCCGATAGTTCACTATCGACCGGGCTATGCCGCTGCCTACGCCGGGAACTTTCTTCAATTCAGTGGTATCTGCATGGTTTAAGTTAAGCACGGTGCCTGCCGGATATTTATAAATACTGTCTTTGGGTGTCTGCTGAAGAGTGAGTAGAGAGGTCGCCTTTCTTATAGTGTCTTCTGCCGTAAAATAGATGTAGGGAGAGAGTGTTTTGTACTGTTCTTCTGTCAATCCATATACTTTTTTGAAGTCTTCGGTCTTACGGAACTTTCCCCCTTTGCTTCGATAACGTAAGATGTTCTTTGCCATCCATGCAGGAAGACCTAAGCGGCAGAAGGTGACGGAGTCCGTACGGTTAGGGTCGAAAGGAGCTAATACAACTGTTCTCTTTTTATATCTCTCCGATTTTTTGAAACGGCTATTCTCGTTTTTTTCTTGTTCCCGCACAGAACCGATAAAGTTGTCGTATTCTTTCAAGGCGGCAGCCTGTATCCTGGATTCTTCTTCAGAAAGTTGCCTGCTGTTTTGCCGGAAAGAATAAATATACCCGAAGAGAAAGATGAGGACTATCCCAATGATGAGAACAAGGATACCTCGCCTTTCTCCCCGGGAGAAGTATAAGAAGTCTTTAAACGGATTCTTCATTATGGTTTATTTGAAGAAGCCCAATTCGTTGATGAAAATAAGTCCGATTCCTATTGGGGCGATATATTTCAGAATGAAGATTAGTAATCTGTATATATGTATATTTAAAGTTCCGTTATTGCTGACTTCTTCCCATACAATCTTTTTATCCAGGTACCATCCGGTGAAGATAGAGATAAAGAACCCGCCTAAGGGCAACATGATTTTAGCGGTGACGAAGTCGAATAAATCGAACAGGTTAAGGCCGAAAATCGTGTAACTCTTTCCTACGCCCAATGACAGAGAACACAACACTCCCAGCACGATACAGCCGGCGGTAACCAGTTTGGCTGCTTTTCCTCGTGTAAACTTGAACTCCTCATGCAGATATGCTGTTACCACTTCGTGCAAGGAAATGGTTGAAGTCAATGCCGCCAGCGCCAGCAAAACGTAGAACATGATGGATAAAGCGATTGCCAGCCAGGGTATGTAGCCGAATGCCTGTTGAAATACGTTGTGTAAGGTGATGAACAAATAACTCGGTCCTGCATCCGGCTGGATGCCAACGGAAAACGCTGCAGGGAAGATAATGAATCCGGCAAGAATGGCGACTAACGTGTCGATACCTGCCACATTGAGTGCTGTTTTAGGCAGGTTGGTGTCATTTCTGAAATAAGAAGCGTATGTGCAAAGACATCCCATACCGAGGCTGAGTGAAAAGAATGCCTGTCCCATTGCACCTAAGAAAACATTACCGTCCACTTTGCTGAAGTCGGGTTTCAGCAGGAATTCGATACCCGCACTTGCACCGGGTAGTGATACGGAACAAATGGCAAGCACTACCAGCAGGATAAACAGCATGGGCATCATTATCTTGGCTGATTTTTCAATACCCTTTTCCACTCCTTTTATGATGATGAAGTGAGTGGCTAACAAGAATACCACCAACCAGATAACAGGACGCCACGGATTGCTGACAAAGCCGTTGAAGGAAGCGATGAACTCTGCGGCGGACTTACCGGCAAAACTGTTGGTTGCGGCTTCTCCTATAAATTCCAAGGTCCAACCCGCTACTACCGAGTAGTAGCCCAAAATAAGGAATCCGGCTAATACACCCATTCGTCCCACCCAACGCCAATGGGTTCCCGGAGCCAGCTTTTGATACGATCCGGCAGTGTTGGCACGTGAACGGCGTCCGATAAGAAATTCGGCTATCATGATAGGAATACCTAATATAAGTACACATACCAGATAAATCAGTATGAAGGCTGCGCCACCATGATTGCCTGTTTCAAAAGGGAATCTCCAGATATTACCCAGGCCAACTGCAGAACCGGCTGAAGCAAGTATCACTCCCAATTTGCTTCCAAAGTTGGCTCTTTCATTTCTTGTCATAAAACGTGGATTTTTCTTACAATTCGTTATTAATTGCTCTTAAAACGCACAAATATAGAAAATGTTCCATACTTTTGCACACAGATTGTTCATAATTTGAGATATGCTATATTATATTAAGAAATATCCGGTATCGCTGGTGATAATACTTGCTGTAATTTATCTGTCGTTTTTTAAACCGCCCACTACCGATCTGGGCACTATCCCTAACCTTGACAAGGTGGTGCATATCTGTATGTATTTCGGCATGTCCGGTATGTTGTGGCTGGAGTTCTTGCGGGCGCATCGGAGAGACCGTACGCCTATGTGGCACGCATGGGTAGGAGCATTTGTCTGTCCGGTATTGTTCAGCGGAGCGGTAGAATTGTTACAGGCATTTTGTACTACCTACCGTGGCGGTGATTGGCTGGATTTTGCAGCCAATACCACGGGAGCTGTCCTGGCGTCATTGGTGGCTTGTTTCGTGCTGAAACCAAGAGTGATGCGTAAATCTACAGATTAGAGATAATCGACTACCGTATTCAGTTTTATTCCGTTCGAGCCTTTTATCAGGATTGTCTTTCTGCAGGGTTTGTTCTTTTGGAGCGCGGCTATTAGAGCCGGAGCATCGGGATAAGTGGTATACGTGTGGCGGGTTGCTGCAAATAATTCGCCTACCAATATTACATCCTCAAAGCCATATTCTTCCAGATAGTCTACTATTCTCTGGTGCTCTTCGGCACTGTCTTTTCCCAGTTCGCGCATATCTCCCAATATCAGCATTTTTTTCTCGGCTTGCATGTTGCGGAAATTTCCGATGGCTGCCAGCATGCTTGTGGGATTGGCGTTGTAGGCATCGATAATCAGGGTGTTGTCGGCCGTTTTTTTCAGTTGCGAACGGTTGTTCCGGGGTTCATATTCATTCAGGGCTTTGTCTATCTTCTCTGCTTCTACTCCGAAGAAATGCCCGATAGTGACGGCTGCCAGAGCATTGGGAAAGTAATAT
>ENA-ORLD01000177-ORLD01000177.1-human-gut-metagenome-genome-assembly--contig:-NODE-177-length-13577-cov-7.04363_pt1 | contig 13577 bp, 20 predicted proteins | sample MGYA00243067_ERZ508824 | MGnify/ENA primary metagenome ERZ508824 (study PRJEB26277, sample SAMN04329789) | human gut metagenome | biome: human-associated habitat | host: Homo sapiens | place: USA... | reverse complement strand
GTATAACCATCTGCTGCGCGTCAACTGTCTGCTGCGGTGTTTGAGTCTCCTGCGTCATGCTGTTATTTTCCTTTTCTTTATTTATCATTCCGGTTTTCTGCCTCTTTCTTCTAGACATTTTCTTTTCCTCTTGCAGTCGTTATCCTGCTATCCAAATGTTATCTGATTATTTTTTCATGTACTCTTCTATAATACACTGATGCTTCTTTGTCTTCTTATCATAGCTTATGCCGACAAGCATTTTCAATATCCTGCCGTATCTCCTCATTTGGAATAAACGCACAACTCTTTTTCTGATCAAATCCCAGATACCCTAAATGAACAAGATATGTTAAAACATCATCTTTATTTTTAAAGCTAACCGTATCATTCATAAAGCTGCCAGTGTTCACCTTTATTTCTCCACCGGACAACATCTGAATTATTGCGGTCTTTAATCCATCAAAATCCAAATTTATAAGTGGAACTATGACATCATAAGACCCGGTCTCTGACCAATAACTCTTTAAGTCTCCCTGAAGCATGTAATTTACTACTGCACGCGGATTGTATACATGGTAATCTCCCAGCATATATCCATCATACCACCGCTCTACCTGGCTAAAATCCCTGCCATAGCGATCACATATGTCTCTGACCTCATCCTCAGTAAAGCCAATATATGGGGACAAACGTCCCGCATATAACATGGTATATTCATCAAAATTATTAAGTGCCGACTGCGTCTTTAGCTTTTTTATCGGTAAAATTCCTGTGAGAAATGCAAGCTCTATATACTTTGTTGGTTCACTTCCTTTAAACATTCCGCGCATGAAATTGATATATTCCTCCTGAACTGAGGAATTTGCTGCTTCATCACGTATCAAAACATCCCACTCATCGATTATAATTACAAATTTATTGTTCGTCATACTGTTAATAACCGATAGAGCACCATACAATGTTTTCTGATCTCTTAAATCAATATCCTTGTACAGATCTGCCAACTCTGATATAACATTTTTATTTATATATCCTGATATTCTTTCCGGCGCACCGGCATCCATTAGTATCCACTGCATATCGAGATGAATAACATCATACTTGTTGAGATATTTCTCAAAGTATTCTGTCTGTGCAATGTTATACAAGTTGAGATATTTCTCAAAGTCTTCTGTCTGTGCAATGTTATAATTCATAAATAATTCTCTGGAATCACAGCCCTTGCTGTAATATGCTGTAAGCATATCGGCCGTAATAGATTTGCCAAACCTTCTCGGCCGGCTATTACATATATATGCCTGCTTTGTTCCAAGCACACTATTGGTAAAATCGAGCAAGCCTGTTTTGTCTATATATATCTCGGAAGCTAATGCTACCTTGAATGCACTGTTTCCAGGATTTACAAATCTCCCCATTGCGTTCATCTCCTTTACTGCTATATATCTTCTATTAAAGCATATTTTAGCGGAATTTTCCATAGAATATGCGCATGATATCCGCAATTTTTACAAACTGCAAAAATCCCGGAAATCCGCTTACCTGCAGATTCCGGGATTTTATAATTACATATGATGTGCCACATCTATTCTGATAAGTGCCTTCCTGAGTGCAAACTCTGCTCTCTTCACATCAATCTCTGCTGTGTGATTTGAAAGGCGCTGCTCTGCCCGCTCCTTTGCGGCCTGTGCGCGGTTTATGTCTATCTCATCAGGCCACTCTGCAAGCTCTGCGAGAAATGTGACCTTGTCTCCAAGTATTTCCGCAAAGCCTGAATGGATTGCGGCTATTTTCTCCTCGTCGCCGTTATGGATAGTCACGATTCCCGGTGCAAGCACTGTCGTGAGCGGTATATGGTTTTTGTATACACCAATCTCTCCGTTTTGGGTATTGAACTCGAGGAAATCTGTCTCTCCCTTGTAGAACACCCTGTCCGGTGTGATTATTTCTATGTCAAAAATGTTATCTGCCATGAAATCACCTCACATTACTGCATCTTGGCACGGACTTCATCTATGCTTCCAACGTTTAAGAAATAGCTCTCCGGTACATCATCATGCTTTCCTTCGAGTATCTCCTTAAAGCCTCTGATGGTCTCGGCGATAGGCACATATTTGCCCTCGAGTCCTGTAAACTGTCCTGCTACGAAGAACGGCTGTGACAGGAAACGCTGCACCTTACGTGCACGGCTTACTACGAGCTTATCCTCCTCTGAGAGCTCATCCATACCGAGGATTGCGATGATATCCTGCAGCTCCTTGTACTTCTGGAGTATCTCCTGGACAGCGTGTGCCACCTCAAAATGCTCCTGTCCCACGATACGCGGATCAAGGATACGCGATGTAGATGCCAGCGGGTCTACAGCCGGATAAATACCAAGCTCTGCGATAGAACGCTCAAGTACTGTCGTGGCATCGAGGTGTGCGAAGGTAGTCGCCGGTGCCGGGTCTGTAAGGTCATCTGCAGGCACATATACGGCCTGAACAGATGTGATTGAACCGTTCTTTGTTGATGTGATACGCTCCTGAAGAGCTCCCATCTCTGTCTGCAGTGTCGGCTGGTAACCAACGGCTGAAGGCATACGTCCTAAAAGTGCTGATACCTCTGAACCTGCCTGGGTGAAACGGAAGATATTGTCCACAAAGAGAAGCACATCCTTGCCGCCTCTGTCACGGAAATACTCTGCCATTGTAAGTCCTGCCAGGGCAACTCTCATACGTGCTCCAGGTGGCTCGTTCATCTGTCCGAACACCATGGTGGTCTTGTCGATAACACCTGACTCCTTCATCTCGTAGTACAGGTCATTTCCCTCTCGTGTACGCTCTCCTACACCGGTAAATACTGAGTATCCACCATGCTGTGTAGCGATGTTGTGGATAAGCTCCTGGATGAGCACCGTCTTTCCTACTCCGGCACCTCCGAAGAGTCCGATTTTTCCACCCTTCTGGTATGGGCAGAGCAAATCTACAACCTTTATTCCTGTCTCAAGCATCTCCTGCGATGTAGCCTGCTCCTCAAAGCTAGGCGCAGGTCTGTGGATTGCCCATTTCTCCTCTGTCTGTGGAGGCTCAACCTCATCGATAGGCTCTCCGAGCACATTGAACATTCTTCCAAGTGTATTCTCCCCCACCGGCACAGAAATAGGTGCTCCTGTTGCGATAGCGTCCATGCCGCGGACGAGACCATCAGTAGGTCCCATGGCGATACATCTGACTGTATCGTCGCCCAGATGCTGTGCAACCTCAACGACCAGCTTTCCGCCGTTTTTCAGCGGCACCTCGACTGCATCGTTTATCTCAGGCAGATTACCCTCTGAAAACTTGATATCCAGAACGGCACTGATAACCTGTATGATTTTACCTACATTTTTATCTGCCATTTATAGTTTCTCCTTCTTTTTTAATTCATATGATACGCTTGCCTTTTTGGCCATTCACAGACACACATGCCTGCCTTCCCATGACCGGATATGCATGTATCACTCTATCGCATTAGCTCCTGCAATTATCTCAGTAAGCTCCTGCGTGATTGAGCCCTGACGCGCTCTGTTATATTTCAATGTCAGATCACTGATCATATCCTCTGCATTGCTCGTAGCAGAATCCATCGCCTGCATTCTGGCTCCGTTTTCACTGGCAAATGACTCCACCAGTGCTCCGTAAAACAGGCTTGTCACATATTTTGGTATAATAAGCTCCAAAGCCTCCTCCGGATTCGGTTCAAAATTCATGAGAATATTGGAGTCCTCTTTCTCATCTGCCCCGCTCTCATCCAGCTCCACCGGCAATAGCTTTATGAGCTTCGCCTCCTGTGTAACTGTGTTTTTGAAATGGGTATATGCGAGATAAATCTCCCCCACCTGACCGTCTGTAAATGCCCTTAACACTCTTTTGCAAAGTGCCGCAGCATCCTCGTAGGTCGGGTCCTCCATCATCTCCGGTGCACTCTCAACTATATGATAGCCCTTTGACGTAAGCAGCTCCTCGCCCTTTGCTCCCACAGCGTATATGTCGAGTTCTTCTTTTTTGAAGTCTCCGTGGGTGATGAGCTTTACTATATTGCTGTTGTATCCGCCTGCCAGTCCGCGGTTTGATGTCAAAACAACTACCGCCTTCCTTGGCGAATCACCGGCCTTTAAGTATGGGTGCTCCAGATTGCCGCTCTTTGCAAGCATCGAGCTTACTGTCCTGTACATATAGTTGAAATACGGATCTGTTGCCTCCGCATGTGCTCTCGCCTTTTGCAGCTTGACGGTAGAAACGAGCTTCATGGCCTTTGTGATCTGCTGAGTACTTGTAATACTGCTTTTTCTGCGCTTTATGTCTCGCATCGAAGCCATTTTACCACCTGCCTTCTACTAATATCCAACCGTCTAACGGAACTGCTTTTTGCATTCCTCGATTGCCTTTATAAGTGCCTGCTCCGTATCATCGTCCATCACCTTTTTCTCCCTGATTGCTTCAGGAATCTCAGGATATCTGGTATCAATGAAATCAAACAGCTCTGCCTCAAATCTTAAAATATCCTCGATTTTGATATCGATAAGATACTTCTTTGTCGCAGCGTATATTATGATAACCTGCTTCTCTACAGGCATCGGCTTGTACTGCGGCTGCTTTAAAATCTCCTTGATTCGTGCTCCCTGCGCGAGCTGCTCTGCTGTGCTTGCATCAAGCTCTGAGCCAAACTGTGAGAACGCTGCAAGCTCTCTGTACTGAGCCAGCTCTACTCGGATAGGTGCTGCAATCTTTTTCATTGCCTTTATCTGTGCCGAGCCTCCAACTCGTGAAACTGAAAGTCCTGCATTTATGGCAGGTCTGAAGCCCGCGTTGAACATCTCTGTCTCGAGATATATCTGACCGTCTGTGATTGAGATAACATTGGTCGGGATATATGCCGATACATCACCCGCCTGTGTCTCAATGATAGGAAGGGCTGTGAGTGAGCCTCCACCCAGCTTGTCTGACAGTCTCGCTGCTCTCTCCAGAAGCCTTGAATGGAGATAGAAAACATCTCCCGGATAAGCCTCTCGTCCAGGCGCTCTCTTTAAAAGGAGTGAAAGTGTACGGTATGCTGCTGCATGCTTACTCAGATCATCGTAAACTATGAGCACATCCTGTCCGTTTTCCATCCATTCCTCACCTATAGCGCAGCCTGAGTATGGTGCGATATACTGTAACGGTGCAAGCTCTGATGCTGTCGCAGCCACTACTGTCGTGTAGCTCATGGCTCCGAACTCCTCGAGCTCATTTACTATGGATGCAACCGTAGAAGCCTTCTGACCGATAGCTACATAGATACATTTCACACCCTGTCCCTTCTGGTTGATTATGGTATCTATCGCGATAGCCGTCTTTCCGGTCTGTCTGTCTCCGATAATAAGCTCTCTTTGTCCTCGTCCGATAGGAACCATTGAGTCAATAGCCTTTATACCGGTCTGAAGCGGTGTATCTACTGACTTTCTCGAGATAACTCCCGATGCTACTCTCTCTATCTGACGATATTTGTCCGACTGGATAGGTCCCTTTCCGTCGATTGGCTGTCCGAGCGAATTAACTACTCGGCCGCGCATCGCATCGCGACGATATTTGTCCGACTGGATAGGTCCCTTTCCGTCGATTGGCTGTCCGAGCGCATTTACTACTCGGCCGAGCATCGCATCGCCTACCGGCACCTCTACCACTCGTCCTGTGGTCTTAACTGTATCTCCCTCGTTGATATTGCGCTGCTGTCCAAGTAAAACAGCACCGACATTGTCCTCCTCGAGGTTTAATACCATTCCATATACTTCCCCTGGAAATTCCAAAAGCTCTCCCTGCATCGCATTCTCAAGACCATGAATACGTGCGATTCCGTCTGCCACCTGAATGACTGTTCCTACATCAGCGACTTCGAGCTGGGAAGCGTATCTTTTAATCTGCTCCTTTATTACTGAGCTGATTTCTTCCGGCTTTAGATTCATGGAGCGCATTCACCTACTTTCAATTGTATTTTTGTCAAATCGCGGGTGAGTCTTTCTAATCTGCTGCTGACAGATGAATCCACCACTCTGTCCCCGATTCTGATTTTCATACCGCCTATGAGCGCGGTATCCACCTCAAAATGCATCTCAAATTTCACGTATTTTGTCGTGTCAAGAAGTCGTTTCTCCACAGCAAGCTTCTGCTCCTTTGAAAGCTCAAATGCAGATGTGACGTATGCTGTTCCGATATTTTGGTACTCCTTGACTCTGTCAAGAAAGTAGTCGAAAACTAAGGTAAGCTCTTTGTAGTGATTCTTTTCTATAATCATTCTCATAAGCCCTACCAGCTCCGCTGAAACTCTTCCCCCAAATATTTCTTCGATGATTCTGACCTTTTCTTCTTTATCAATCTGCGGATGATCCATCAGCTTTGAGAGGTCATCATTTGCAGCAATGATTTCCTTTACTGCTGTTACCTCGTCAGACAGACCGGATAGCCTGTTGTCCTCAAGGGCAGCCTCAAACAATGCATCACCGTATACCTTAGATACTAGCTTAGCCATGTTGATTCTCCCATTTCCTTAAGTGTCTCTTCAACGAGTGTATCCTGAATGTCTGTGGTGATCGAAGCTGCGACAGCCTTTTGTGCCATAAGCGATGCTATCTGTATCATCTCCTGCTTCATATCATCCATGGCATGCTTCTTCTCAAGCTCTGCCTCTTCTCTGGCTCTCTTTATGATGCGTGAAGCCTCTTCCTTTGCATCATCCACAATCTTGTTCTGGTTTTTAAGCGCCTTCTGTCTCGCCTCTGTGAGAATAGCCTCGGCCTCTTTATCGATGTCCTTAAGCTTTCCCTCGTACTCTGCCTTTAGTGCTGCGGCACTTTCCTTGTCAGCAATAGCTGTGTTTATATCGCTTTCTATCCTGTCCTGCCTGTCCTTTAACAGCTTCCTTGCAGGGTTGAAAAGCAGATACGACATCAGCATGAAAAGGAAAAATACTGCAACTGCCAAAAGTACTGTATCAAAGAGCAACTGCGCATCCAGATTAAACAAAAATGTATATCCCTGTGCTAACAACTTTTACTCTCCTTTCCGTTGGCTGTATCGCCGCGCGGTAATCCTCTGCGGCAAACCGTAATATACTATCCGAGCGGATGAACGAAAAGTAAAAGTAATGCAACAACGAGACCATAAAGACCTGTTGTCTCTGCAACCGCCTGTCCTAAAAGCATGGTTGACATAATCTGTCCTCTTGCTCCCGGGTTACGTCCTACGGCTGCTGCACCATGTCCTGCTGCGATACCCTGTCCAACACCAGGTCCGATTCCGGCGATAACTGCCAAACCTGCACCGATTGCTGAGCATGCTCTGATTAAATCCTGTCCATTGATATCCATAATTGAATCCTCCTAAAAATACATCTTATAGTTTTACTCATCCGTCTCACATGCCTGTGTAACGTATGTCATTGTCAGCATACAGAATACATATGTCTGAATTGCTCCTGAGAACAAATCAAAGTATACATGCAGTACTGACGGCCACGCTATGGCTATAAACCTTAGCAGACCATATACCAGCGCCATGATAACAGTTCCTGACAACACATTGGCGAACAAACGCAATGATAATGAGATAGGAATTGCAATCTCACTGATAATGTTGATTGGCGCCCATATAGGCAGCCACGGCGGCAGTGGTGAACACATACCAGTCCAGATATCCTTTGCGCTTTGATGCTTAGCCTTATTGAATCTGATCATGAAAAATGTAATAAGTGCAAGCGCCAGTGTGGTTCCGTAGTCGGCTGTCGGTGGTCTTAAGCCAAACAAGCCTGAGATATTACTCATAGGTTGGTTGTGTTTTTGTTTTTATGTGGACTTATGTAATACATTAGTGAGATATTACTCATCAGTATTAATATAAAAATCGTGCTGATGTAGTTTACAAACCTCGGAGCCCACTTACCCATGGTTCCCTCGACCATCTTGTCGAGCATCTCTACGATGAGCTCGATGATATTCTGAAAGCCGTCCGGTACTTCTTTTGCTTTTTTAAGCTTCCTGTTTGCCACTATAGCGAATATGACCATAATGGCCATCACTATGAGGATACAGGCATGCGATGTGGTAATCCAGACCTCCTGACCGAATACCTTTATCGAAAAAATACCATGGATCATAAAGTCGATATTGTCTGCGTTACTTTCCAGTAAAATCGCCTGATTCACATTATCACCTCCTCCTTATTAAGTTTACCTGCTGTTTTGCTACTCTGTCTCCATTTCGCCGGCGGAAGATGCATCACTTCTCCCGGAAAAACTGTCTGTCACCTTCATTAATAAACCTGCTGTTTTGCTACTCTGTCTCCATTTCGCCGGCGGAAGATGCATCACTTCACCCGGAAAATCTGTCTGTCACCTTCATAAATAAAGGCTGTAAATACGCTGAAATCTTGAGCCCCAGCATACCGACAAAGGCCATTATCAGATTTCCAAAATCAAATAGTCCCAATATAAATAACAGGACCGCAACAACAATATACCTTAAAAGTGATTTTGCTACGATCCTGCGATTGGCATCCTTTTGTCCATATATGGCGGTCGCGTCATATATGACTGTGGCGATATTGACAGCTATACCAACAGCTATAGCTATCCCATACCATAAGCCGATAGAATATGAAATTTTGTCTGTGACAAACCATACCCCAATAAGCTGCACAACAATCCCGTAAAAAACTATCCCAAATACAAGTCCCGGCAATGCGTCATTTATTCTTTTTAACATCCTTCTCTACCCTGCTAATACTGTCTGATATCTCTGTTTCCGTAGTACTCTGCCTGCCCGGTGTCTGTCTGACGGCTCTGCCATCATCCTCCGGCTTCAGGAATTTTTGAACCATACGGTATATATTGTTTGCCCCCGCAAATGCTCCAAGGAAAAACAATGGAACAGTTACCCAGTCCGCTCCGGTCTTTTTCCCAATCCACACACCGGCCAGTGTGCAGAGAAATATCGGCACAATCATGTTGATTCCAAACTGGAAAACCATGATAAGTGCATTCATTACCTCTTTCTTATTATCTCTTTTCATATACAAATTATTATATCATTTTTATTGCTTTTGTCTACATTTTTATGTGTAAAATGCATAAAAAATACATGCGTTTCATGTTAAATCACGTCAATTTGACATAACAATTGCAGTATTATCACTATTTCCGGCGATTACAGCACAAGCGTCACCTCACGGTCAGTGTGCTCATACCTGCGAATTGTAACGCCCGCTGCCCTCAGCATCCTCTTTGAAGCTGTCACGCTGGCCGTGCCCTCGTATTTGTCACAGTCGTAGACTACTTCCCTGATGCCGGACTGTATGATTGCCTTAGCGCACTCATTGCACGGAAACAATGTGACATATATGGTCGCTCCCTCAAGGCTTCCGCCCCTGTAATTTAAGATGGCATTGAGCTCGCTGTGTGTAGAATAGAAATACTTGTTATCCTCTCCCTCTCTGGCCCAGGTGAACTCATCATCTGAGCAGCCAAGAGGAAAGCCGTTATAGCCCATGGAGAGTATCTTGTGCTCCGGGTCCACTATGCACGCACCCACCTGGGTATTCGGATCCTTCGAGCGCATGCCTGAAAGCATAGCTATGCCCATAAAATACTCATCCCATGAGATATAATCCTTTCTCTTTTCCGAAGCTCCCATATATACACCTCCATTCAATATGGTCTATCACACATTTTATTACTTGGTTCCGAAAATTCTGTCTCCTGCATCTCCGAGTCCCGGCACAATATATTTGTGCTCATTGAGATGATCATCGAGCGCTCCTATATATACATCCACATCAGGATGTGCCTCTGTGAGTCTCTTTACTCCCTCAGGAGCTGCAATTATGCACATAAAGTGGATGTTTTTCACACCGCGCTTTTTGAGCATATCAAGCGCTGCAACTGCTGAACCACCTGTTGCGAGCATCGGATCTACCACAAATACCTCTCTGTTTGCGCAATCTGCCGGAAGCTTGCAATAGTACTCGATAGGCTCTGCTGTCTCCGGGTCACGATACATGCCGATGTGTCCAACCTTTGCGGCAGGGATGAGCTCAAGCATGCCCTCCACCATACCAAGTCCGGCTCTTAAGATAGGAACAACTGCAAGCTTTTTGCCCTTTAATTCCTTTACAGTGGCCTTACAGATAGGAGTCTCAATCTCCACATCTGTAAGCTCCAGATCTCTTGTTGCCTCGTAGCACTCAAGCATCGCAACCTCGCTGACGAGTGTTCTGAAATCCTTTGAACCTGTGTCGGTTCTTCTCATAATTCCAATCTTGTGCTGAATCAGCGGATGATCCATAACTACTACCTTACCCATAATATTTGTTCTCCTTTGTCTTATATTGTGTTATATTTGTTTGTCTTTTATGTATTTGCATTTAAGCGCTTTACCAGCTTCTTAAGCGTAGCCCTGAGGCTTTCATAGCACAGTCCGTAGCTTTGAAGCGTGCCACCGTAAGGGTCAAGTATCTCAAGCTCATCGCCCACATACTGTGAAAGCACAAAGACCTGCTCCGGGTCGATATCGGCAAAGCTTTCTATAATGCGCTCGCGCTGTGATGACTCCATGGTAAATACCATAGTGGTCTCAGTGATATCAGATTCCTCAAGCTGCGCTCCATGGTAAATACCATAGTACTCTCCGTGATTTCCGATTCCTCAAGCTGCGTTGAAAACATGCCCTCCGTGGAAACGCCATTGCTTATGAGCACTGCCTCTGCCTTCTGATTGACCGGCTCCGGAAACTGGACAACAAGTCCTCTCGCCTCAATCTCCATCGGTACCTTGAGTACAAAGTCGTTCATGATGCCCTTTGCCATCTGCTCCCTGCATGTGCCGGTCTGTGCGACAAAAATGATTTTGTCATACTTCACATGTGTGTCTATCACCTGATGGCCTGCCGCCTTTAGCATACGGTTCATGATGGCCTGTCCTATACGTGGTGTGGAGAAGCTCTCCGAGAAAATCACATCCACATCGAGCTCATCACAGTCCCTTAATATACGGTATAGCTCATGCGCTATCGAATCCTCATCCGCCCTGCTTCCCATCGACAGGACAACATCTGCATCGTAAAACTGCTTTGTCTCCTCTGTCGCAATGACTGCTATCTTTTTGCCATCATCCCTGTGCGAAGCCACAAGCTCATTTATCTTTGCAATCACATGCTTTCTGGTACCGTCCACGATGACCATGTCAGCCTTTGGCGCATAGTGCTTGTACTTCATGCCAGGTGCCTTTGGCTTTCTCGTGTCATCTGCCGCTATGATTCCCGGATCGATGACGACCTCCTTGCCTAATACCTTTGAAAGCATCTGTGGTGTGATATAGCCCGGGCGCAGCACCATAGGTGTATCCTCTGTCAGGTCAATGATAGAGGACTCTATTCCTATGCCAGCCGGGACGCAGCACCAGAGGTGAATCCCCTGTCAGGTCAATGATGGCGGACTCTATTCCTATGCCAACCGGTCCTCCGTCTATAATCATGGCTATTTTGCCGCTTAGATCCTCAGCCACATGTGCAGCCTCTGTAGGGCTCGGTCTGCCGGATGTGTTGGCGCTTGGCGCCGCAATAAGACAGCCGCTTCTTCTTATGAGATCAAGCGCTATAGGATGATTAGGCATGCGCACAGCTACCGTGTCCATGCCGCCTGTTGTGGCATACGGCACTGCATCGCCCTTCTCCACTATCATGGTAAGAGGTCCCGGCCAGAAAGCATCCGAAAGCTTCCTTGCATCCTCCGGCACTGTCTTTGCGATGCGCTCCAAATCCGAAAAATCTGATATGTGTACGATAAGCGGATTGTCCGACGGACGCCCCTTTGCACTGTATATCTTCTTTGATGCCTCCGGATCTAAAGCATCACCGCCAAGCCCATACACTGTCTCTGTCGGAAACGCTACAAGCTCACCGGCTGCAATCAAATCACCTGCCTCCTGCATGAGCTTATGGTCTAAATTGTCCTGATCTATTTTTATAATTTTTGTTTCCATTTTATATCCTCACCGCACATACTACAGTAATATACCATGTGCAAACACCAGTTTTTCTAAATAATCATGTGTTTTTATTGTAACACTTCAGAGCCACCTCGAAAGCAGGAACATCTGCTGCTTACATGTAAACATGATGTATCAGCTTTTGTTCTCGGAGGTTCTGAATTGTTTTCTATTTATTATACAATAGTAACAATAGCATTTCAAGTTTTACTCAATATTTGGTAATTTTTATATAAGATTGTGTAAAAGTAAGTACAATTTTATTTGGCATTGCATTATTCTGTGTTTTGTACTACAATGCAGATAAGCCAATAACGGCGAATAATGATCATTATTTTATAAGGAGGATTTCATTATGGCATACGTAATTTCTGATTCATGCGTTAGCTGTGGTACATGTGCTGGTGAGTGCCCAGTAGGAGCTATCTCTGCTGGTGATTCACAGTACGTAATCGATGCAGATTCTTGTCTCGATTGTGGTACATGTGCTGGTGTTTGCCCAACTGGAGCAATCAGCCAGGGCTAATTTTTAGCATACTGTAAGAAAGAAAGACGACCTGTTATGGGTCGTCTTTTTTATGTTGTAATCGTCTTTGTATTGTAATCATTTTTATACTGTAAGCGTTTTTTGCAGTAATTATTTTTATAGTGTAAGCGTTGTCATGCATGCTCTATAGTCTCACCGGATTAAGCTCATGCGTATGCGTCTTGTCGCGCCCCTTCTTTCCCTTGGTGTCTGCAGCGCTTATTTTTGTATCTGCAGGCATGTCCGCGTTCCTTTTCCTTGAAAAAAGCCCCTTTCTGCGCAGATTTCCGCGTATGGCAGCATCCAGCTTTTTATATCTCTCCTCCTGCGCAATATCCTGTTCGCGCATCAGATAGTTCATTTCCTTTAATATCCGCTCCTGCACATCAGTGGATATCTGCTGACTCAGCTCCTCATTATTCAGTGCTATGGCTCTCCCCACGATATTGCTCATCAGCTCGCGAAACTCATCCATACGCTCATCTGCCGTGCGGCTTCGATATGTATGATTGTATCCCGGCAGTTCATCGTGATATGCCGGATTATACCCTGACATCTCCTGTTTCACCGTCTGATTTGTGATATTCGTGTAATTTACAGGCTGCACGGATTTTTCCATAGCCGCAGGATTCGGTGGATTTAACGGCTCACCCGGTGCATCCGAATGAAGCATATCACGGATTGCGCGAAGCTGATACCCCTTCTCCTTAAGCTCCTTTATCCTCAAAAACTGTTTTATATTGTCTCTTGTATAGTATCTGTGACCAAGTTCATTTCTAGGCACATCAAGTCCCAGCTCATCCTCCCAGTAACGCAACACATGAGTCTCCACATCCACGGCAGCTGCCGCATCGGAAATCATGTAACGTACTTTCTCCAAATTGAAGTCCTCCTGTCTGAAATTATATTTTATTCGCTATACGCTTTTGGCACATCGAAAAGAACCAGCACTGCGAAAAAAGTTATATCGCTGTACTGGTTCAATTATAGCCTTGATAGAACTCTCATTCAATTGGTTTCGGTCGCAACTTTCGACATA
>ENA-ORLD01000170-ORLD01000170.1-human-gut-metagenome-genome-assembly--contig:-NODE-170-length-13708-cov-5.06585_pt1 | contig 13708 bp, 14 predicted proteins | sample MGYA00243067_ERZ508824 | MGnify/ENA primary metagenome ERZ508824 (study PRJEB26277, sample SAMN04329789) | human gut metagenome | biome: human-associated habitat | host: Homo sapiens | place: USA... | reverse complement strand
CACGCCACACTAGCGGCGTAGAAAGCAGTGAACGCACCGATATAAGCTATCCAGTGCAGCACTTCGGGCGCATATCCTACAAACAACGGGAACATACGGGCTACCAGATATACACCGGCTACTACCATGGTAGCAGCATGGATTAATGCACTGACAGGAGTAGGACCTTCCATAGCATCCGGTAACCAGATGTGCAATGGAAACATCGCACTTTTACCGGCACCACCGATAAACATTAGCCCCAAGGCCAATGGTATCATACTTCCGGCAACTGCAAGTACCTGAAGTTGGGGGGTGAACGAGAATGTTTCGGCATAATAGCCGTAAATCAAGATACCGATCAGAAAGCCTAAATCAGCGAAACGGGTAACAATAAATGCTTTTTTACTGGCAGCAATCGCTTCTTTCTTGGTGTAATAAAAGCCGATAAGTAGATAAGAAGAAACACCTACCAGTTCCCAAAAGACATACATCTGGAAAATATTAGTTGCTACTACGAGCCCCAGCATGGACATGGTAAACAGGCTAAGAAATGCGTAGTAACGTTGAAAGCCTTTTTCACCTTTCATATATCCGAATGAATAGATATGTACCATCAGACTGACGGTGGAAATAACGACTAGCATCATAACTGAAATAGGGGCAAGCATGATTGCCATGTCAATATGCAGGTTCGGTGGGAAAGGGTACCATTCAAAATTCTACGGTGTGAGAGTAGGTTTGTCGCCTTCTGCCGTACGCCCTCCTGCAAAATAATTGAAGGCAGTGAGGTAGGAAAGCAACGTCACCCCTGCCAGTGAAACGGTGCCGATGGTCCCTGCCAATCCGTTCTTCATACGCATACCTGCCAGCCCCAGTATCAGGAAACTGAGGAAAGGTAGGATAAGGATTAGTATTGTATGTTCCATAATTAGTTTTTCATTTCATTTAAGTTCTTCACTTGGATATTGCGTACATTGCGGTAAATATTGATAATGATAGCAATAGCTACTGCTGTTTCAGCCGCACTCACGCCGATAGCGAACAGGGCGAAAAAAAAGCCTTCCAGTTCTTCGGGAAAGAGGTATCGGTTGAATACGGCGAAGTTGATGTCTACCGAATTCAGTATCAGTTCCACACTGATGAGCATGGCCAATAAATTGCGGCGGGTGAAGAAACCATAGATTCCCGCAAACATCATAAAGGTGGAAACCACCAGATAATATTCCATGTGTACCATAAGTTCTATCTTTTTCTAGCGATTAGGATTCCTCCTACGATGCAAGCGAGTAATAACACGCTGATTACTTCGAAAGGAAGGATATATTGATATTTTTCCATGCCCATCAGTGCATGACCGATCGTGCGTACATCCAGTTCACCATGAACAAAATGAGAGGGCAAGAATTCGTTCTTCAGCATGACGAACAGACAGATAGCCAGTCCTGCTATAGTAGAAATAGCTCCGGCCACCATCTTTCCATTTTTTAATCTCTCTGCTTTGTCTCCCTGTGAAGAGGTCAATAAGATACTAAATACATAAAGCACTGTTATACCACCGGCGTAAATCAGTAATTGTACAGCTCCCAAGAATGAGTAGTTGAGTTGGAAGTAAATACCTGCTGTACCAAATAAAACGAACAGCAGATAAGTTGCTGCACGCAAGATACGTGAGGTCGTGACTGCCAATACCGAACAGACAGCGATAAACAACGCCAGTACAATGAATACAATTAGTTGTAGTGTCATAATATCGTTTGTTTTTTATTTTTTGTTCAGAGTGAGAACTAGTTTGCTGCGGTCGAATACAGCATTTTCGAATTCTGTATCGAACCGAATGGCATCGTGTGGACAAGCGTTCACACAAAGTTGACAGAACATACAGGCTCCCAGGTCGTACTCATACTTTACTAATATTTTCTTTTTCTTGCCTGTTTCTTCGTTGGTCACAGATTCGCTGGTAATGGTGATTGTATCATTGGGGCAAGCCATCTGGCAAAGTCCGCAAGCAATACATTTGTTATTACCATTCTCATCAACCGGCATGATAAGCCGTCCTCGGAAACGGGGCGATATTTTTAATGTGGCACGGTTTTCGGGATATTGTTCAGTGACTTTAGGAGTGAAGAACTCTCGTCCTGTCACTTTCATGCCGGTAAGTAATGTACCGATGCCATGAAGCAGCCCTTTTATATAGGAATGTTTTTCTTCTTTCATCAGAAATGTAATTTAAATACAACAATAATTACCATCAACAACAGGTTGCACAAACCTATTGGAACCAAGTACTTCCATTCCAGCGTTAGAATTTGGTCAATACGCAGACGGGGAAATGTCCATTTGATCCACATTAGTAACCATACTACAAAGAATGACTTGCCAAAGAACCAAATAAATCCGGGTATATAATCCATGATGGCATTGAATCCGTCTAGCCCAGGAATATGTAGCGGCATCCATCCTCCCAGGAAGATGGTTGTGGCTACTGCGGCGATGATAAACAAGTTTACAAATTCTGCCACATAGAACAGGCCGAAGTGCATACCGGAATATTCGGTATGATATCCCGCAGTCAGTTCACTTTCTGCTTCAGGCAAGTCAAACGGGCCGCGGTTGACTTCTGCATTTCCGGCTATCAGATAAATGATAAAAGCGATCAATGCAGGTATATGTCCTTTAAAAAGGAACCAGCCGTCAGCTTGGCGTTCTACAATTTCGCTTAGTTGCATGGTATCTGTTAAGATTACAATGGTAAGGATGCTTAATCCTACAGATAATTCATAACTAATCATTTGAGCGCCACTTCGCATGGCTCCGATTAATGAATATTTGTTATTGGAACTCCAACCTGCCAGCAAAATACCTACCACGCCGATACTGGATGCTGCCAATAAGAAGAAAATACCTACATTGAAATCAAGGACCTCCATGCCCTTGTTGATGGGTAGGCAACTGAAAGCCATGATAGAGGCGAGGATAACAATGTAAGGTGCCAAATTGTACAGGAACTTGTCAGCATGCCGGATGGTGATAATTTCCTTGATCAACATCTTGAATACATCGGCAAACACCTGTATGGTACCTTGGGGACCTACACGCATTGGCCCCAAGCGGCATTGGAAAGCGGCGCACACTTTACGTTCCATGAAAATCATAATGATAGCAATAACTGCATATGCCAACATGATACATACGCCAATTACTATACATTCTATGAGCACTGCCAGTTCTTCAGGCATAAATGACGTGAGCAGTGAGTGTACCCATTGGGTGACTATACTAAAATCGAACATAATTTAATAATGTGTCAATTTGCTAATTTGCCAATAGGCAAACTTGTAATTATTTAATTTGTTAATTCTCAGTCTGATAAATAGTGCATTCTCCAAATTGTATATTGAAGAATCGGCACATTATTATCGGTCAATATCCGGTACTACATAATCCACCGTTCCACCAATAGCAATTAAGTCGGCAATTTTTGCGTTGCGGCACATAGTTTCCATTGCTGATACTAAAGGCAAACCGGTAGCGCGGAATTTCATGCGGTAAGGAAATTTGTCTCCACGACTTTCCAGATAAACACCGAACTCTCCGCGAGAACCTTCCACTGCGGCATAATAATTCCCTTCGGGCACACGTATAATCGGTTTCATCTTTTCCTGATAGTTCCCTTCAGGAATATTGTCTATCAGTTGCTCAATGATATCCATACTTTCCAGTATTTCTTCCATACGGACCATATAACGTGCAAAGCAGTCACCTTCAGTGTGGACAATCTCTTTAAAATCTACCTTGCCATACATCGCATAGGGATGACGCTTGCGGACATCGCATGCCCAACCGCTGGCGCGTCCTGTACCTCCTGTCGCTCCGAAAGAGATGGCATCTTCCCGTGAAAGAACTCCCACACCTTTCAAACGTTCTTGGGCAATGACATTTCCGGTGAATACTTCATGGTATTCTTTTAGCATCGGACGCAGATTAGCAATGATTTCTTTTACTTTCTGTACAAAGTCCGGAGCGATATCAGCTTGTACTCCTCCAATGGTGTTATAATTCTGTATCAAACGTCCTCCGGTAGTTGCTTCGAAGATATCCAATATCTTCTCACGATCACGGAATCCATAGAAGAATGCGGTCAAGGCACCCATATCCATACAGAGACAGGAGAAGAAAAGCAAGTGAGAATCTATACGTTGCAATTCGTCCATAATGGTACGAATGTATTGTACCCGTTCGCTTACTTCTACGCCCATTGCCTGTTCAATGCACATACAGAGAGCATGGCGGTTTTGGTGCGCACCTAAATAATCCAAACGGTCGGTCAGGGCCAAGGTTTGGGGATAGGTAAGACTTTCGCACATTTTTTCGATACCTCGATGGATGTATCCGCAGTGCACATCCAGTTTTTTGATAATCTCACCTTCCAGTGAAACACGAAAACGAAGTACACCGTGGGTTGCCGGATGTTGAGGACCTATGTTAATGATATATTCGTCCTCATCAAAAATGGTTTCGCGTTTTTCTATTACACTGCCATCATGTTGTACTTCTATATATTGTGTCGTGTCTACAGGTTCCTCATTGGTCATACGGAGTGGGTTGAGGCTTTCATCGTAGTCCTTACGCAATGGATAGCCTACCCAGTCATCACGCAGGAACAAACGGCGCATATCAGGATGTCCTATAAAGCGGATACCATAATAGTCGTACACTTCGCGTTCATTGAATTCAGCACCTTTCCAAATATCACTTACACTAGGAAGTTCCGGCTTTTCTCGGTTGGTTGTGCGAGTGCTGACCATTATATTTTCTCTTTTATTCGAATCTACCAGATGATAGACTACACCTAGTCCTTCTTCGCCCCAGTCCATTCCGGTTAGGCTGCGTAGAAAATCCATATGTTTACCCTGCCGCAATTTCAGCATTTCTTCATGTAGCTTTTCGGCAGGTATTTCTATTCTTTCACTCATGCTTGTTCGGGATTTTGTGGTTCATTTTCTTTGCGGTTCACTCCGCCGAAGAATTTTTCCAGTTTTACTTTACGTTGCAATTGTATCATGCCGTACAACAAGGCTTCAGGTCGGGGCGGACATCCGGGAATATATACGTCAACGGGAAGAATTTTGTCTACTCCGTTCAATACGTGATATGATTTTTTAAAAGGACCACCGCTAATGGCGCATCCGCCTACTGCAATGACGTATTTAGGATCCGCCATCTGGTCATACAAACGTTTTAGTACCGGAGCCATCTTGTGTGTGATAGTTCCTGCTACCATGATCATATCTGCCTGGCGCGGACTGGCACGGGCTACTTCAAACCCAAAGCGGGCGAAATCATACCGGGCAGCACCCACTGCCATAAACTCGATTCCACAACAACTGGTTGCAAATGTAAGCGGCCACAACGAATTGCTGCGTCCCCAGTTGATAAGGTCATCCAAACAGCCCACCAGTACTTTGGTACCGCCTTCATTGAGCTGCTTGACCATGTTTTCCAAATACTCATTGTCTTTGAAGTCTTCATAAGGAATAGACTTTATGGTTGGTTTCTTTACTTCCATTCCAACGATCCTTTCTTCCAGGCATATGCCAGACCTAAAACTAATATAACTAAAAAGAAAAGGATGCTAAACAGACCGTACACTCCTAGGTCTTGTACCACTACAGCCCAGGGAAATAAAAATACTGTTTCCACATCTAACATCAGGAAGAGGATAGCAAATAGATAATAACCTACTTTGAATTGCATCCACGACCGTCCCCGCGTAGGAATACCACATTCGTAAGCTTCTCCCTTTTGTGAGTTGTATGAACGGGGAGAAATGGCACGGGCAATTCCCAATGCTACGGCAACTAATGCGATTGCCGTCAGGATAACGACAACTAATAATGTAAAATACATATCTAAACTTTTTTTGATTAGACAAACGGATAGAAAAATTTTCCTTATAAGACGTTTGTTATAAGGATTTCTACTCAGCAAAATGCTGAAAAAAGATTAAAAATTAAATGATGATCCGCCGGAGTGCATAGATATAATAATCTACTGCATCGGTGTAAAGCGAATGAAAAGTGTGGCAAACTATATGGTTTGTTTGTAGCTCCTGCTTTTTAAGTTCGTTCAATGCTGCTAAAATGCGGACTATACATTTGAACTTTGATGTGGAAGGGTTGTCAAGTGATATGGCTATTTGTGGCATATCTGCAAAATTGTTGGTAAACAGGAAGTCCACTGTTCTTTTGCAGGGGTCTTGTTGTTGCTGGTAACAAGAGGTCTGTGGGGGTAAATCTGTTGTCTCAACCGTATGATAATCCTGATCTACTGTTATCGTAAACAGTAGAAATAATAGGATATATACAATGTATCTCAACATATTATTCATCTTGTTACCCTTTAAATGAGGGTGCAAAGATAGCCAATATTTGAAGCTTCATTGAGATTTTTTGAATTATTTATGTATAAAAATGGTTATAGGACGTAAATGTCAATGCTTTTTCCAAAAACTCGGCATGAAGAGCAGAAGTACGGTAAATAATTCCAAACGCCCTATCAGCATCAATATTGCACTTATCCATTTTGCTGCATCCGGTAACCCGTTCCATGAATAGGAAGGGCCGCATTTTCCAATACCTGGTCCTACATTGCCCAAACTGGAAATGACTACGCTATAAGCTTCTTCAAACCCTACTCCAAACAGCATAAGAACCAGCCATCCAATAAAAATAATAGCCATATATAGAAAAATGAATGCAAGTACTGCTGACTTGGTTGTTGATGAAATAACTTGGCGGTTGATACGTACAGGAAGTATAGCATTGGGATGAATGATATGTTTGAATTCATTTTTAGAAACACGGCTCATAATGGCTATGCGTATACATTTTATTCCTCCTGTGGTGGATCCGGCACAAGCTCCAAACAGCATGATGATGCACATTAATGTCCAAAGTACAGGTACCCAAGTCATATAATCTGCAGAAATGAATCCGGTAGTGGTTTGTAAGGAAACAACCTGAAATATGGCTTTACGGAAAGATTCTTCAATACTGAACGGACTGGTGAAAATAAGAGTGACGGTAGTGAAAAGGGTAAAAAATCCCACAGTTCCCAAATACCAGTGGAGTTCTGTATTTTGGAATAAGCGTTTGAAATTTCCTTTTAAGAACAGTAGATATAGTAAGGTGAAATTGATACCTGCCAAAAACATGAATAGCGTAATTATATATTCTATGTAAGGAGAGTAGAAGGCGGCTATGCTATTTTGTTTGGTTGAATATCCTCCTGTGGCGGTAGTAGTCAGAGAATGACATACACTGTCGAAAAAGTTCATGCCTCCAGCAACCAGCAGAATAATCTCTGTAATGGTCAGCCCCAAATAGATAGTCCAAATCCATTTGGCCGTAACTCCAATACGCGGATGTACTTTATCATGGGTGGGACCGGTGGCTTCCGCTGCAAATAATTGTACACTGCCTACTCCGAAAATCGGTAATACGGCAATAGTAAAAAAGACAATTCCTAATCCTCCGATCCATAGTGTCATACTTCGCCAGAACAAAAGCCCGTGTGGCAATGACTCAATATTGTCCAAAATACTTGCTCCGGTGGTGGTGAATCCTGACATGGTTTCAAAAAAAGCATCCGTTATAGTGGGAATATATCCGCATAGATAGAATGGAAGCATACCGAATAAAGAAAAAAACACCCAGGCAAGGGTTACAATAACGTATCCATCGCGGCGGCTGATTCTCTTTTCTGCATTTTTCCCTGCTAAAGCGGCTATGCTACCTGCTCCGGCTGTTATTGCGGCAGAATATAGGAAAGCTGAAATATCTGATTCATTATAATAGACAGCGAGAAACGAGCATAGAATAAGAAACCCCGCTTCGATGAAGAATAACGCCCCCATAATCCGGGCTATCATTTTTGCATTTATCATCAATTGAAGAATTTTTCTATTTTCTTAATCATCATACCTAGACAGAATACTACGACATGGTCGTTAGGTTGGATGACGGTATTACCTGTCACCAGTATCCCTTCACCGTTGCGAATCAGTCCGCCAATGGTGGCACCTTTGGGAAGGCCGGCATCTTTGACAGCGCATTTGGTTATACGTGAACCGTTTTTAACCGTAAATTCGGCTACATCAGCATTGGCAAAAGTCAGACATTTTACGTTGGAAACATCTGCATCCAGCATCATTTGATAGATATGGCTGGCGGCAATCATTTTTTTATTGATAACCGTACCGATATCCAGGCTTTCTGCCATGCTGATATAATCGATATTTTCTACTTCTGCCACAGTTTTGGTTACTCCCATACGTTTGGCGGCAAGACAAGCCAGAATGTTTGTTTCAGAATTGTCCGTCAGAGCGACAAATGCTTCCGTGTTTTTTAACCCTTCTTCCATGAGCAGATCCATATCCCGTCCATCTCCGTTGATAATCATTACTTTGTCATCTACCACTTCGGTCAGCCGGTTACATCTGTTGATGTCATTTTCAATAATCTTGACCTGCATGTAATCCGGTACATATTGTGTGGTGCGAACAGCTATGCGGCTGCCGCCCATAATCATCACATTGCGTACATCGGGATAATTTTCTTTTCCTGTAATCTTGCGGATATAGGGAATGTATTTCTTTGTTGTTGTGAAATAAACAATATCATGCAGTTTGATAACATCATCTCCCCGGGGGATGATTGTTTCATTTCCCCGTTTGATAGCTACAATGTGGAATGGAATATTACGTCCTCCCAGTTCATGAAGGGGAACGTTCAGAATTTCTGCCGTTTCGCGCATTTTGGTACCTATCAGGACCAATGCACCACCGCAAAATTCCCACCATTGGCGTATCCAGCTCATTTTGATGGCATCTACTATATCTTTGGCGGCCAGCATTTCCGGATAAATCAGTGAGTGTACTCCTAGTTGGGAAAAGAATTCTTTATGTTTAGGAAGTAAATATTCGTAATTGTCAATCCGGGCTACAGTCTTTTTTGCCCCCATATTGGTAGCCAACATACAGGCCGTCATATTGCGGCTTTCTTCCGGCATGACCCCGATAAATAAATCCGCGCCTGCCACTCCTGCATTCTTAAGGCCGGAAATGGAGGTGGGGGATGCATTGACAGTCATTAAATCGAAGTTGGAATCAAGTTTGCTCAACTTTTCTTCGTTTTCATCCATCAAAATGATGTCTTGCTTTTCATCCGATAATAATTTCGCCAGATGGGTGCCTACTGCTCCTGCTCCTGCAATAATGATTTTCATTGTTCGTCTCTCTTAGAATGATATCAAAACTTTGTAAATACCTTCTTCGTCCATGCCGCAAATATGATATAGTTCTTTTACTGAACCATGCTGGACAAATTGATCCGGTAGACCGATACGGTTTATTTGCGGAGTATACTCATTGTCTGCCATAAATTCCAGTATGGCACTGCCCATTCCACCTTTTAGCACACCGTCTTCAACAGTGACCACTTGCTTGAATCTCTTGCCTATTTCGTGTAACATACTTTCATCTAACGGCTTTAAGAAACGCAAATCATAGTGAGCAATGCTTTTTCCTGTTTCCTGTTCGGCATGTGTGATAGCCTTTTCTGCTTGAACGCCAATGGGCCCCAGCGTAATGACCGCTATGTCTTTTCCTTCTTTCAATTTTCTTCCTTTTCCTATCTCAATCTCTTGCATTGGACATTTCCAGTCTACCAATGAACCTCTTCCACGTGGATAACGGATGACAAAAGGACCTTTGTCAGGTAACTGGGCGGTATACATCAAACAACGCAGTTCATGTTCGTTGTAAGGGGAGGCCACAATGAGATTGGGTATCGGTCTCATATAAGCCAGATCGAATGCTCCGTGATGAGTAGGACCGTCTTCTCCTACCAATCCAGCGCGGTCCAGGCACAATACTACATTGAGTTTTTGTATCGCTATATCGTGAATCACATTGTCATAGGCACGTTGCATGAAAGACGAATAGATATTGCAGAAAGGCAATAGACCATCTTTTGCCATTCCTCCTGAAAAGGTAACGGCATGTCCTTCGGCAATTCCCACATCAAAACCTCTTTCGGGCATGGCTTTCATTAATATGTTCATAGAGCACCCTGAGGGCATTGCGGGAGTGACTCCTACGATTTTATCATTTGTTTGGGCCAGTTCCAATAGGGTATTTCCAAAAACATCCTGAAACAAAGGGGGCATTCCTTTGGTATCGACAACGATACGCTCTCCGGTTTCCTTGTCGAATATGCCCGGAGCATGCCAGATGGTGGCAGCTTTTTCTGCCGGACCGAAACCTTTTCCTTTGGTGGTATGTATATGGAGCAGTTTAGGTCCTTGCATATCTTTAATCTCTTTTAATACACGTGCCAAATTGTTGACATCGTGTCCATCAATAGGTCCGAAATAACGGATATTCATGCCTTCTAATACGTTTTGCTGTTGTACCAGTATGTATATCAGGATGTTGTTAAATCGTATCAGGCTTTTCCGTCGTTCTTCGTTCAGGATATACCATCGATGGAACATTTGTGATATTTTATAGCGTATCCGGTTGTATCCTTCAGACATTTGCAGGTTCAACAGATATTGTTTCATGCCTCCTACACTACGGTCTATAGCCATGTTGTTGTCATTCAGGATAATCAGAAGGTTATTAGGAGTTGCCGAGGCATTGTTCAGCCCTTCGAAAGCCAGCCCTCCACTCATGGAACCGTCACCAATTACAGCAACGACATGCCGGTTATTCTCTCCGTGCTTTTTGGCTGCTACAGCCATACCTAAAGCTGCGGAAATAGAATTTGACGCATGCCCGCAAGTAAATGTGGCATATTCACTTTCGGATGGAGAAGGAAAAGGACGTATGCCATTCAGTTTACGGTTGGTACAGAACGCATCCCGGCGTCCGGTTAAAATTTTATGCCCGTAAGCTTGATGCCCTACATCCCATACAATGCGGTCATAGGGTGTGTTGAATACATAATGTAAGGCGACGGTCAGTTCTATTACGCCCAAACTGGAACCGAAATGCCCCGGATTACATGAGAGCTCATCTATAATCTTTTGCCTTAGCTCTTTACACACTTCGGGCAGTTTGTCTGCGCTTAAATGGCGCAAATCATCCGGAGTATCTATGCTTTGCAGTAAGTTATATAAATTATCCTGTTCCATTCCTATGATATGATAAATATCGTGCAAAAATAGCATAAATATGTGTATTATGATTACATTTGCCCTTAAATTTTAAAAGCTTTCCTTATCGTATGAATTTCAGAACGCAAGTAGAATTACCTAAAAGGGAAACAGAAATCCGGCATTCGGACCGAATCATGCTATTTGGTTCTTGTTTTGCAGAAAACATCGGAAATTTGTTGTTGGCAAATAAGTTCCGTTGTGATGTAAATCCTTTTGGAATCCTCTATAATCCTTTATCCATTGTGGAAGCTCTTTGGCAAATTCTATCCCATCAAACATATACGGAGGAGGATTTGTTCTATGCCGGAGGCTGTTGGCACAGTTGGATGCATCATAGCGTTTTTTCAGCCTCTACGGCAGCATCTTGTTTGTCTTCTATAAATACGCGGCTGGAACAGGCTTCAGCCGGACTTCCTCAGCTTGATTGGCTGGTTATTACTTGGGGGACTGCATTTGCTTATTGGCTGAAGGAAAGGACCATGGTGGTAGGAAATTGCCACAAACAGCCCGACAGCCTTTTTACCCGACAACTTCTTACGGTAGAGGAAATTGTCACTGAATGGGAATGTGTGTTGGTGGAATTGAGAAAAGTAAATCCGTTCTTGAAGATACTTTTCACTGTCAGCCCCATACGGCATAGCAAAGATGGTATGCATGGTAATCAGATAAGTAAGTCCACTTTGCTTCTTGCGGTGGATGAATTGTGCCGCCGCTGGTCTGATTGTTACTATTTCCCTTCTTATGAAATCATGATGGATGAACTTCGTGATTATCGTTTTTATGCAGATGACATGTTGCATCCTTCTCCTGTTGCTGTATCTTATTTATGGGAATGTTTTACAGAATGTTATTTTAGTAAAGAAACGGATAGAATAATGAAAGAGTGGGAGGATATCCGGAAGGCTTTAGCTCACAAACCGTTTAATGCCCAATCTGAAACATATCGCAAATTTTTAACTCAAATAGTGTTAAAGATAGAGCGACTTAAAGAAAAGTTCCCGTATTTTGACCTTCAAAAAGAATTAGAACAATGTCAAGCTCGATTGAAAATATAGAAAAAGTTCTGGGAGCAAAGCGGTTTGGGGACCGTAGTGCACAGATTGATTGGATTTTAACTGATAGCCGTTCATTGTGCTTTCCGGAAGAAACATTATTTTTTGCTTTAAAAACCAAACGGAATGACGGGCATAAATATCTTCCGGAATTGTATGAACGTGGAGTCCGTAATTTTGTAGTGGGCGAATTGCCGGCCGATATGAAATCTTTTCAAGATGCGAATTTCCTGCAGTTGGCCAATCCTCTGAAAGGATTACAGAAATTGGCGGAAAAGCATCGGGAGCAGTTTCAGATTCCGGGTATAGGAATTACAGGCAGCAATGGAAAAACCATTGTGAAGGAATGGTTGTATCAATTGCTGAGCCCGGACCGTGTGGTAACCCGTTCGCCACGTAGCTATAATTCACAGATAGGTGAGCCACTTTCGGTATGGTTGATGAATGAACGCACTGAGTTGGCTATTTTTGAAGCGGGTATTTCCGAAATGGGGGAAATGGAGGCGTTGCAGACTATCATTAAACCTACTGTGGGGATTTTGACTAATATTGGTGGTGCGCACCAAGAGAACTTTTTCTCTTTACAGGATAAATGTATGGAGAAGCTTACTTTGTTCAAAGATTGTGACGTCATCATTTATGATGGCGATAACGAACTGATCAGTTCGTGTGTGGCAAAATCTCTTTTAACCTCGCGTGAGATTGCTTGGTCGAAATAGGACAATGATCGTCCGTTGTTTATTGAGTCCATTCAAACAGGGGAACATGCTACCACTATTAAATACCGTTATCTGGGGATGCCGAATGAATTTAGTATTCCTTTTATAGATGACGCTTCTATTGAGAATTCGCTGCATTGTCTGGCTGTGGCTTTGTATATGATGGTTTCCCCTGAACAAATAACCGAGCGCATGGCGCGTTTGGAACAGATTGCTATGCGTCTGGAGGTAAAAGAGGGCAAGAATGGCTGTGTGTTGATCAATGATAGTTATAATTCGGATTTGGCTTCTTTGGATATTGCTCTTGACTTTATGTCGCGTCGTTCTGATGATAAAGAAAAAAAACGGACACTTATCCTCTCGGATATGCTTGAAACAGGACAGAGCGGCAAACTGCTTTATCGTCAGGTAGCCGAATTGGTACATAGCCGGGGTGTAGAGAAGATTATCGGGGTAGGAGATGAAATTCGGACTGCTGCTGCCCGTTTTGAGATAGAAAAGTATTTTTTCCGTACTACAGAAGAACTGTTGGAGTCGGATTTGCTGGCTGGGCTGCGTAATGAGGTGATTTTAGTAAAAGGTTCGCGGGCTTTTCATTTTGACCGGATTTCAGATCGTTTGGAACTGAAAGTGCATGAATCCATTTTGGAGATCAATTTGAATGCGTTGGTTGATAACTTGAATTATTATCGCAGCAATCTGAAACCGGAACCAATAATGGTATGTAGGGTGAAG
>ENA-ORLD01000151-ORLD01000151.1-human-gut-metagenome-genome-assembly--contig:-NODE-151-length-14246-cov-5.54598_pt1 | contig 14246 bp, 7 predicted proteins | sample MGYA00243067_ERZ508824 | MGnify/ENA primary metagenome ERZ508824 (study PRJEB26277, sample SAMN04329789) | human gut metagenome | biome: human-associated habitat | host: Homo sapiens | place: USA... | reverse complement strand
CTTTTGTTTAACTTAATAATTAAAGTATGAAAGACAGAAAGAATTCAAGTCTGTTGGGACATCGATTAAAATTTCGGTGGCTTTTTCTCTTTAGTCTGTTTGCAGGTCCTCTGCCCCTTTCCTTTGGAGGACAGTCGGCAGTAGCTGCAAACAATATTATTCAGCAACAAAAAATATCAGTGACCGGTAAGGTCGTAGATAATTTAGGAGAGCCTATTATTGGTGCCAATGTTGTTGTACAAGGTCAGACAGTAGGTACTATAACCGACATTGATGGAGTTTTTAAACTGGATGTTCCTAAAGGAGCTAAGTTATTGATTTCATTCATTGGATATAGTTCCAAAACTGTAGAAGTAAAACAATCTAACATTGAAATAGTTTTGGATGATGATTCTCAAATGTTAGGAGAAGTAGAGGTTGTAGCTTATGGCGTTCAGAAAAAGGCTTCTGTGACTGGAGCTATTTCCAGTGTAAAAGGTGAAGAATTGACAAATACTCCAACAGGCTCCATTTCTAATATGTTATCAGGGCAAATGGCAGGTTTGACTACCGTACAGTATTCCGGTGAACCGGGGAGTGATGCAGCGAATATTTTTGTCCGTGGTCAAGCTACATGGAATCAATCTGCTCCTCTTATTCAAGTAGACGGTGTGGAACGTAGTATGAATGATATTGATCCTAATGAAATAGAAAGTATTTCTATATTAAAAGATGCTTCTGCTACGGCTGTTTTTGGTGTACGAGGTGCAAATGGCGTTGTTTTAATTACGACTAAAAGAGGTAAGGAAGGAAAAGCTAAGATTTCATTTACGACTTCCTCAAGTATTATTGCCCCGACCGAAAGTATTAAAATGGCTAATTCTTATCAATATGCTACTTTTTATAACCAAATAAATACTGGTGATGGTTTGAATCCTACGTTTTCGGATGAAATAATCCAGAAATTTAAAGATGGTTCAGATCCCGTTCGTTTTCCAAGTGTGGATTGGGTAGACTATTGCTTAAAAGATATGACCCTTCAAACACAGCATAATGTTAATATATCAGGTGGTACAGACCGTGTACGTTATTTTATTTCAGCAGGAGCTTATACACAAGGCGGTTTATTTAAAGAATTTGACTTGCCTTATAATCTGTCTTATCAATATAATCGTTTCAATTACCGTTCAAATCTAGATATTGACGTAACCAAAACGACAACATTATCAATGAATATTGCTGGTAATGTGAATAATGCTTCTAAACCTTATACTGGACAGGGTAGTGCCGGGATGTTAATAAACATGTATTATTCCACTCCGTTTTCTAGCCCGGGACTTGTCGATGGCAAACTGGTTAATGCAAGTACGGACTATCCGGATTTGAGAATGCCTTTTACTGGTGGTAGCGGCATGGGATACTATGGTGGAGGTTTTATGCGAACCAGTAATAACACCTTAAATGCTGATGTCCAATTAAAACAAAAACTGGATTTTATAACTAAAGGATTGTCATTCCATATTAAAGGATCATACAATAGTGGTTTTACATCTTATACACAGGCTAGTGCTAGTGTTGCAACTTATACTCCTGTATTACAAGAAGATGGTACGATTGCTTATAAGAAATATGGACAAAATTCTCAGTTGAAATATGAAGATAAGGATCCGGCTAAATCACGTGATTGGTATATGGAGGCAGCCTTAAACTATGCCCGGGAATTCGGTAACCATCATGTTTCAGCATTATTGTTATACAATCAGTCTAAGATATATTATCCTAGTGCATATTCTGATATTCCTCGTGGTATGGTTGGTATAGTGGGACGTGCAACTTATGATTGGAAAAACCGCTATATGGCAGAATTCAATATTGGATATAATGGTTCCGAGAATTATGCACCCGGCAAACGTTTTGGTACTTTTCCGGCCGGTTCTTTTGGTTGGATTGTTAGTGAGGAAAAATTCTGGAAACCTATAAAATCAGTAGTAAGTTTCTTGAAATTTCGTTATACAATCGGTCTAGTTGGTTATGATAGTTTTGACGGAAACAAGCAACGTTTCCTCTATATGTCTGATCCTTATGTAGTTAATAATTCTTCTTTAATTAACCGTGATGGTCATGGTTTTTTGTTTGGTATCAATAATTCCACAGTAAGTCCTGCTGCTTATGAAAATGGAAAGAATAACCAAGATATTACATGGGAAAAAGCGTTGAAAACCAATTTGGGTGTAGATGCTAATTTCCTTAATGACCGTTTACGCACTTCATTTGATTATTATCATGAAAAACGTACAGACATTATGTTGAGTGACGGTACGGCTCCTTCTGTATTAGGATTTACTCCTCCATTGGCTAATCTTGGGGAAATGAGAAGCTGGGGTTGGGAAATCACTTTAAAATGGAATGATCAAATAGGTGACAATTTCAGGTATAACGTAGGATTGAATTTGATGTACAATCAAAATCGGGTGGTAGAGAGAAAAGAAGCTCCGCAAAATGAAGAGTATATGTATCAAAAAGGACGTCGTCTTGGTTCACGCAGTCAATATAAATTCTTTGAATATTATAATTCGGAAACAACCCCTGCTCATTACAAAGAAGTATATGGTACGGATATGCCAGAACAATTAGTCAGTGATTTAAAAAATGGTGATTGTGTATATGTCGATTTAAATAACGATGGTAAAATAGATTCTAACGATATGTCACGTCAATTTGGTTTCACAGATGATCCGGAATACATGGCCGGTCTTAATATGGGATTCAGTTGGAAGGGATTTGATGTTTCAATGCAATGGACTGCCGCATGGAATGTAAGCCGCAGTATATCAAGTGTATTCCGCCAACCTTTTACAGACCGTACAAACTCAGATCAAGGAGGTTTGTTGGAATATATGTTAGATCATACATGGACTCCAGAGAATCCGAATCCAAATGCGGAATATCCGCGTGCGACATTTATCAACGATACCAATAACTATGCGGAATCAACTTTGTGGGAGAAAGATGCTAAGTATCTTCGTTTGAAAAATCTGCAAATTGCTTATAATTTCAATCTTCCGTTTATGAAAAAACTGAAACTGAATACTATGCAGTTAGCGTTAAGTGGATATAATTTATTGACCTTTACTCCATATTTTTGGAGTGATCCGGAATCAAAGGCTAGTAATTCTCCCTCTTATCCGCTGACAAAAACATATTCATTGAGTTTGAAACTTGGTTTTTAATCTTAATAATGCAATCAAATGAAAAAATATAATAAATGGATTTTTAATGTTGCTTCAGGACTGGCTCTGACATCTGTCATCGCTACTTCATGTGTCGATGAGATTAAGTTTGGCAACTCTTTTTTGGAAAAGGCTCCGGGAGGGTCGGTTACAAAAGATACAGTATTTAATAATGCTGAATATACCCGACAATTTCTGACTAATCTTTATGGCATGCAATATTATGGGCTTCCATATAAGAATGTGGCTAATCAGGAAAGTTCCAATCAATATGTAGGCAAGCCTGAAGCTTTAACAGATTTGTATGTTTTCACTTATCCGTCATGTGGAATCTCAGGACCATATTATAAAGGTACTCACACTGCCAATTATGGTAAATGTTCTGATAAATTTGATTATTTAAGAAATAATGTCTGGGAAGCTGTACGTGGAGTATGGATGTTGATTGAGAATATTGATAATGTACCGGGGCTAGGGGAAGATGAAAAAGCTTCTATGGTGGCTCAGGCGAAATGTATTCTTGCTTCCCGTTATTTTGATGTATTTCGTCATTATGGTGGCATTCCTTTAATTAAAGGTACATTCAGTGGAACGGATACTAGCTATGAAATGCCTCGTAACAGTGTGGAAGAAACAGTGAATTATATGGTACAATTGCTGGATGAAGCTGCTGCTGTACTTCCTTGGACTGTAGAAACACCTGCATCTGAATCCGGACGCTGGACTAGAGCGGCAGCTTTAGCTTATAAATGTCGTATTCTTCAATTTGCAGCCTCACCTTTATTTAATTCCGACCAGCCTTATTACCCGGGAGCGACAGGCAATCCTGCTATTTGGTATGGTGGCTATAAACCGGAACTATGGGATCGCTGTCTGGAAGCGTGTGAACAATTCTTTAATGAACTGGCTTCTAAAGGTGGATACAGTTTACAGCAGGCGAAAGGTACTCGTCCAGAAGATTATCGTTTGGCATATCGTGCAGGCTATGCTAATTTGGATAGCCCGGAAGTATTGATAAACACACGTGTAATTGATATTGATGCATTCAAATCAAGTCATTATAATTGGCACCAATGGGGAGATCCTCTTATGAAAATTCATCGTGGTTACAGTCCTACACAAGAATATATGGAAATGTTCCCTTGGAAAGATGGTACGCCGTTTGATTGGGATAAGGCCAAAAGTGAAGGAAAACTGGATGAAATGTTTTTGAAAGGAACGGGCACAGCCAGTGACGGACTGATAAATATAGAATTGACCCGTGACCCGCGTATGTATGAAGAAATCATTGTAAACGGTCAGCAAGAATCTTTGGATTGGACCACAGGAAATATGTCAGGTTATTGTTTTGAATCGTGGTTGGGGGGAAAGAGTGCCGGCAATGGTCCTACCAGTCAAACAGGTTCATTTGCTACGGGATATGCACCTATCAAATTCATAATGGGAAACGATATGCTGCGTAGATATGTACATTGGCCTTGTATCCGTATAGCTGAACTGCATTTAATTTATGCGGAAGCATTGTGTCAAAGTTCACGAGGCAGTATGGATAAAGCTATAGCTCAAGTAGATATTGTACGTGCACGTGTAGGAATGAAAGGATTGGCGGAATGTAATCCGGATAAAAATTTACAAAGTAACAAGGATGCTTTTATCGAAGAACTTCTTCGTGAACGTGCTTGTGAGCTAGGTATGGTAGAAGCACGCTTCTTTGACTTGATTCGCTATAAACGAGCAGATATATTTGAAAAACAATTGCATGGACTTTTCATTTATCGTTTGGATGACAACGGAGTACGAAGAGATTTGCCTTGGCGTGGAAACGATGAAGGGAAGATGGCTTATCCGACCCATTTTGAATATGAAAAATTTGAATTGAATAACCCAACTCGTTATTGGTGGACAAATGGATTTGACCCTAAATGGTATCTTTCTCCATTCCCGTCAACAGAAGTTAATAAAGGATACGGGCTTGTTCAAAATCCCGGATGGTAATAACTAATGAATACTTCAATTACAATTTGAATTAATTATTATGAGAAAAAATAGATTAATTATTCCGGCACTCCTTGCTTTTTTGAGTCTGCAAGGGTATGCACAGGAACTCAATGATAGCATAACTTCCGGTAAGCCGGCAAAATATTCCGATGAAGTTGTAGAAATCGGATATCATAAAGCTCAACGTCTGGAAGAATCTACCTCATCAATTTCTACCGTATATAATGAAGATTTCAATAAGCGTAGTGCTAAAAATATAGCTAATTCGCTTTTTGGATATGGTACAGGGTTGACTACTTTGCAAGGTAGCGGACGATATGCAGATGCCGAACCTACATTTTTTATTCGTGGTCTACAAAGTTTATCCACTAATAATCCGTTAATATTGGTAGACGGTATTGAACGTGATATTACAGATGTCACTCCTGAAGAGGTAGAAACTGTCACTATATTGAAAGATGCTGCTGCAGTAGCAATTTACGGGCATAAAGGTATAAATGGTGTAGTAAATATTACTACCAAACGTGGTATTTATAATACACGTGAAATCAAGTTTACTTATGATCATGGTTTCGGTTGGCAAGCACGCAAGCCCAAGTTTGTAGACAGTTATTCTTATGCAAATGCCATGAATGAAGCATTGGCAAATGACGGGTTAACAGCGCGTTATACACAAGATGAATTGAACGCATTTCGTAGTGGTCAATATCCATATCTGTATGCTAATGTGGATTGGCTTGGAGAAACTTATCGCGATATGGATGCTACCAATATATATAATATAAGTTTCCGAGGTGGGGCAAGCAAATTCCGTTATTATGCTATGGCTAACTTGACTACTAATAAAGGGTTTATTGCCAATCCTTATATGAATGATGGATATTCTACACAGGACCAATACTCCAGAGCCAATTTACGTACTAATTTGGATATTGATCTGACAGAAAAAACAAAATTGAAATTAAATGTATTAGGTATCCTGTCAGAAACTAGAACTCCGGGAGCGAATGGTCAGGGAGGTGCTAATTTATGGGATATGATTTATACTTTACCTTCCGCTGCTTTTCCCGCTCGTTTGGAAAATGGTACATGGGGAGGTAGTGCGACTTGGGCTGGGACCAAAAATCCTTTAGCTGTATCACAAGCAGCGGCTTACACAAAGTTCCACGAACGTACATTGTTCGCTGATATGACGCTGACCCAGGATTTATCATCTATAACCCCAGGACTAGGAGCAAGCGGTATGTTATCTTATGATAACTATGCCCAATATTGGGAAAATCATTCTAAAACTTTTGTTTATGGTAGTAATTCGGTAACTGCATGGGAAAATGGTGTACCTTCAAGTACGACTTATTATACTGATGGTAAAGAAAGTTCGATGAGTAGTGATGCTAAATGTATTGCATTTACACGGGTATTCAATTTTGCAGCAACTTTATTTTATGACAAACAGATAAATAAGGACAATAAAATTTATAGTCAATTAAAATGGGACTATGAATACCGTAATACCAAAGGGACCGATCAGACCTGGTATCGTCAGAATGCCTCTTTCTATACTCATTATGGATACAAAGATAAATATTTTGCTGATTTGAGTGTAGTTGCTTCAGCGTCTAATAAATTGGCACCAGGACGCCAATGGTCTATATCTCCCACTGTTGGCTTAGCTTGGGTTATGTCAAAAGAAAATTTCATGAAAGATCTTTCTTGGATTAATTTTATGAAACTGAGGGCTTCGTTTGGTGTCATTAATACCGACCGTCTTCCGTTGGATGATGACAGTGAGGTTACTAACTATTGGGAACAAACATATGGTGGCGGTGGTTATTATCCATTTGATACAAATAATTCTGTAGGAACGCAAAGTTGGTCATTAGGTCGTTTGGCTTCTTTGAATTCTACTCATGAAAAAGCATATAAATATAATTTTGGTTTAGATGCCAGTATGTTCAATGGGTTGGACGTATCTTTTGATGCTTATTATGAAAGACGTTCAGATATTTGGGTGTCTTCAAGCGGTCATTATTCAAGTGTCTTAGGATTTACTGCTCCTTATGAGAATGGTGGTATTGTCGATAGTTGGGGAGTTGAAATTGGTGCTAATTATCGTAAAAAAATTGCTGACATTACTTTAAATATAGGAGCCAATTTTGCTTTAGCCAAAAATGAGATTATCGAGCAAATGGAAGAACCGCGTATGTATGATAATCTTATAACTACAGGTAAGCCTCTGAAGCACACTTATGGTATGGAAGTTATCGGATATTTTAAGGATCAAGCTGACATTGAGAATAGTCCTAAACAGTCATTTGGTGATGTAAAACCTGGTGATATAAAATATAAAGATGTTAATGGTGACAATATTATTGATGCGAATGATAAAGTTGCTATAGGACATAGTACTACTGCTCCTGAAATTTACTATTCATTCAATTTGGGAGCAGAATGGAAAGGGTTAGGCTTTGATGCTATGTTCCAAGGGACAGGAAGATATTCTGCTGTATTAAATACGAAGAGTTTATACTGGCCGTTAATAAATAATACAACGATTTCACAGGAATATTATGATAACCGGTGGACTCCAGAAAATCAAGATGCTAAATATCCTCGTTTGAGTTCTCAAAGTAATGAGAACAATTATCAAACTAATACTTTGTGGTTGGCAGACCGCTCATTTTTGAAACTTCGTTCAATAGAGTTGTATTACAAGTTTCCACAAATATGGGTAAAGAAAAGCAAGATATTGAGCAATGCAAAGATTTATGTGAGAGGTGTTGATCTTTTGTGCTTTGATAAGATTAATATTGCCGATCCCGAAGTTTATGGAGCGACTTATCCTTTAACTCGTAGTGTAGTGGCTGGATTAACTATCGGCTTTTAATTGTTGAACTTAAATTAAAAACATGATTATGAAAATCAAAAAAATAGTGAGCGGAATAGCATGTATGGTAACTTTGGCTGCATGTAATCTGGATTATCACGAATATGCCAATTACGGAAAAGACTATATAGATGAAAGTTATGAAAATGTAATTGGTATGATTACCAATGTTTATTCCATATTAGACTATGACTTTGGCCAAACATATAAAGGTGGAATGCTGGCATCTGCTTGTGATGAAGCTGAATATGCTTATACAAACAATGATATATGTGATTTTGTAAACGGATCTTGGAGCCCGGCTAATCCAATGTCTAACATCTGGTCTAGTAGCTATAAAGCAATTCAGATATGTAATCAGTATCTGGCTGAATTTCAAGGATTGACATTTGATGAGCTAAAATTGAATGATGACTATCGTGCACAAATGTTCCGTTATACCAACAGTTTCAAGGAAGCTCGTTTTTTGCGTGCATATTTTTATTTTAATTTAGTACGTGCTTATGGAGATGTTCCATATTTTACAGAAATGGTAACTACAGATCAAGTAAACAGTCTGACACGCACCCCTGCACAGGAAATTTTTAACGCCATTATAGCAGAATGTGACAAATTATCTACAGAATTACCTGCAGACTATACAAAACTTGGATTGGACGGAATTGCCCCAGCAGAGAACGGTCGTGTTACTTGTTATGCAGCTTTGGCATTAAAAGCACGTGCTGCTTTATATGCTGCCAGTCCATTATTTAATCCGGAAAATAACAAAGATTTGTGGCGTAGAGCGGCTGAAGCTAATAAAGAGGTAATTGAAACTTGTACAGCTAATGGTTTTAAATTAAGTAAATATTCAGAATTGTGGGGACCTAACAACTGGTCAAATAATGAAATGATTTTTGTTCGTCGATATAATGGTAACATCAGCACATTGGAAGAATATAATTTTCCGATGGGAGTGCCAGGTGGAAACTCCGGTAATTGCCCAACACAAAATATGGTTGACGCCTATGAAATGAAAGCTACTGGAAAAATGTGGAATGAAACAGGAAGTGGTTATGACGCTTCTAATCCATATGCCGGACGTGATCCACGTTTCGATATGACTATTGTAAAGAATGGAGATACAAAATGGCCGTCAAAGAATGCCAATCCTATTGAAACTTTTTATGGAGGTTTAAATGTTGAACTTGTTGAAGGGGCAACGCTTTCCGTATATTATTTGAAAAAATATTTGGATTCAGCCATTGATCTGAGTGCTAATAGTACAACAAAAACCAGCCGCCATTCAAGGATCACTTATCGTTTAGGAGAATTTTACTTAAACTATGCAGAAGCCATATTCCAATATACGGGTTCTGCTGATAATGCTGGTGAATTCGGAATGACAGCTTGTGAAGCGGTAAATATCATACGTAATCGTACTGATGTTAAAATGCCGGAATTTCCAACAGGTTTGTCGGCAGATGCCTTTTGGAATAAATATCAGAATGAGCGCATGGTAGAATTGGCTTTTGAGGGACATCGTTTTTATGATCTGAGAAGATGGAAAGATGGTGATAAATTAAAGAGCATCATAGAAATGAAACTTACAAAAAATGAGGATGGTACTATCACTTATAAACGAAATGTTGTCAATCGTGTTTGGGATGATAAAATGTATCTTTTCCCAATTCCACAATCGGAACGTATGAAAAACCCTAATTTGTCTCAAAACGCAGGATGGTAATAGAATAAACGTACAATAAGAGGATGCATCAATATGTATAAAGCATCCTCTTTTACCTTTAAATTATAATTTATAGAAATGTCATGAAACAATCTAGATTTTATATTCTCTTTTTCTTTGTAGTTTGTATCGGGCTATTTTGCTCTTGTCTCAGTAATGACGATGATGCGCAATGGTCTAAATTTAATGGTGTATATGTTACGGTTGGTGGAGACAATATTCGTGGCTACAAGTTATACACGGATTTTGGTGCAATTTTAGTTCCAACAGAAGAAAGTCTTAATCGTATACCTTGGTTAAAAGAAGTGCAACGTGCCATAGTTAGTTTTAACTTATTGGATGAAAATGAAAATACAACTCAATTGGAGGACGGAAAAACTTATGATGTTATATTAAACAGTACGAATGGAATGAACCAACAGATTCCTACTTTTACAGTTCATGTTGACACTTTAAGTGAAGAGTATCAAATATTCGGTCAAGACTCTATCCAACTAAAAAATAAGAGTATTTATTCATTAGATAAAACGGCCGGAGCATTCTATATAAAAAATGGTTATATGAATATTGTTCCAACTTTTGAGTATGATTTATATAAGCCGGTTTTCTTTTTATTATACTATGATGGCGAAAAGGATATAGATACTTCTAATAATAAGTTAAATTTAAATTTGTATTTTAATAATAGTATACAAAGTAGTAATAACTCAATTTCTTCGTTTATAAGTCTTGAAATGCCTGGAGAAATTTATTATAAATTTCAAGATAAAGGTATGAATGATGACGATCTTATCGATGTATATTTGAATTCAGAAACCGTTTCCGGACAAGAACAAATACATTGTAAAATGGCTTTGAAAGATTTTATGCTTCCTTAAAACATTGGATTCTTCATTGTGATAGTTCGTTAAAAATTAGCCAAGTCTAAGCAGCTTTGGCAGTAAAAAAATGAGTTCTTTGAAAAGTTTGTCAATAACTTGTGTGCCTAAGTTAATTTCAAATATGCAAATAAATCGTTCAAGTATATAAGCATTGTGTATAACTGACTTGCAAGAGGAATGGAATATGTTATTTCGGGTTTCTTACATATCGCTTTGACCAAGTTGATGGCAACGAGCGATGCATTGAAGTGAAAATCCAGCTTTCTGAAGTCTGTTGACTGACAGTTGGTGATTCCAGCATGTTGTTTGTTGTCTTTAAAGCAAAAATCCAATTGGAATCTGGTTCTGTTAAATTATAAAAAAAACAATGAATTACGTAATTTTTTCTTCTTTGTTATCAGCTATTTAGTTACTTTTTTATCTACAATTCTTATTGCCTAACCATCTGTTTTTGACAATTTTTCAATGATCTCTTATATGTTTATTGAGCTAGTTTCAGTCTGCTCTATGTTTAACTTTTAACATCCAGGTGAAAATTTACCGAAGTAGTGCTTTTATAAAAGAGCCTTTTTATATTTTCTTTGTTTAATCTAATAGTTAATAATATAATCGGAAAAAATAAGACTTTGTTTGCTTATTTTTAATAAAACTGTTGACTATTTTTTTCTAATTTGCTTGAAAGAACAATGCCAACATTGGTATTATTTTGAATTCAATACGCTTTAACAAATCGGATTGTAACCTTATATTTTATAATTAAAATTTTGTAGTATGAAATCATTTGTAAGGAAATTGTGCGCCGGATTGGTGTGTGCATGTGGAATGTCTGTTTCTGTTTATGCAACAGATTATTATGTGGCAACTGATGGAAATGACATGAATGTAGGTAGCATTGAAAAACCTTTTGCAACCTTGTCTAAAGCTCTAAAGTTGGTTCAACCTGGTGATAATATATATCTGCGTGGAGGAGAATATAATGTTACTGAAGATTGGATAATGGATAAAAGTGGAAATAAAACTTATGCTAAAGTGTTTGATATTAAACAAAAGGGCAGTCCATCAAGTCCAATTTGTGTTATTGGCTATGAGAATGAGCGTCCGGTACTTAATATGGAGCAAATCAAACTTACAGATCGTCGTGGTGCCGTATTCTATATTGCTGGTAGCTATTGGAGATTCAAGAATTTTGAAGTTGTAGGCACTCAAGTAGCAATTAAAGGTCATACTCAGTCTGAAGTTTTTCGTATTGAGGGAGGAAATAATAATATATTGGAAAATATAGATGTACATGATGGTATGGCAATTGGCTTTTATTTGGTAAAAGGTATGAATAATTTAGTTTTGAATTGTGACGCTCATGATAATTATGATGGATATTCTGAAGGTGATTCTGGAAATGTAGATGGATTTGGAGGGCATGCAAATAAGGAAACTAGTACTGGAAATATATTTAGAGGTTGTCGGGCTTGGAACAATGGAGATGATGGTTTTGATTTGATTAATTGTTATGCTTCATATATTATAGAGTATTGTTGGTCATTTCGTAATGGGTATAAGCCCCATTCTATAGAATCTTCTGGTGGAAATGGAGCTGGTTTTAAATCTGGTGGATATGGTATGGGAGACATAAAAAAGGTTCCAAATCCGATACCGCAACATACAGTGCGTTATTGTTTAGCATATTATAATCGTCAGCAAGGATTCTATTCTAATCATCATCTTGGAGGATTGATTTTCGAAAACAATACGGCTTATAAAAATCCAAGTAATTATAATATGTTGAATCGAAAATCGTCAAATGAGGCTGTTGATGTACCTGGATATGGACATATTATTAAAAATAACTTATCATTAAGTCCTCGTAATTCGGGAGGTTTTCCACAACATTTAATTAATGTAGATAATACCCTTTCTGAAATTAAAAACAATTCATTTGCACCAAATGATTTGAATTTATCAGAGTCTGATTTTGAAAGTTTGAATGAACAAGAATTAATGGGATCTCGTAAATCTGACGGAAGTCTTCCTGATATAAATTTTTTACGCTTGACAAATCATGCAAATTTTCGTTTTTCTGGTATGGGCTGCTTTATAAATGAAGAGGCTGTTGATTATAGTTGGATACAAGAACCTGCTATTGTATTGGAAAACGGAGTGGCTCGTATTGTTGGTGAAGACTCTAAATCTTTTAATAAATTTTACGTTAATGGAGAAGAAGTAAGTATAGAGAATGGAATTGTGGATTTGACTTCAATGAGTGGTGAATTAAATTTGAAAGCAATAAGTGAAAATGGAGCGGTTACAACTCTTATTATTAATAAATGATAAATATTCATGCTATGAGAAACTTTTTTAACAATCTGTTTTTCTATCTTTTATTTTTAGGAATAGGTACTAATGTGTTAACCTCTTGCAAGGAAGAGGTGGAGAGTATATCTGAGTTATCTCTTGAACAAACTAAAATTCAGATAAAAGAAGGAGAGACAGTTACTGTGAAAATAATTGGTGGAAGTGGAAATTATCAGATTTCTTTATCAGATGAGAAATTAGCTGTTGCACAGATAGAAAATAATGAGATAAATATCCGTGCATTATTGACAGGTTGTGTAACTTTAACTGTTACTGATGAGAACGGTCAAACAGCACTTCTTAATATTATTATTATCTCTAAAATACTGGATTCAGATAAACCAAGGTTTGTTTGGACAAATAGTATTGCTCTAGATGAACCTAACGGTTGGGGATTGACAGTTTTTGGGAATAAGGTTGCTGTTACTTCTTGTGTGGAACAGATTCAATATGTATTAGAATGGGAGGGAGATTCTACAATGGGGAAGAAGTTAAATGCTTTTTTAACTACTTTAAAAAAAGGGGAAGCTCCTGTTAAAATAAAATTAACTGGACTTGAAATATTAGATATTAGGGAACAATGTTACTTTATTACTTTTTCTGTTGATAATAAGATTGGTGAACTTGTTTTTATAAAATAGTCATTAATTCTTTTAGGTTATTTTTATTAATGATTAATTTGCTTCAATTTGACGTGACGCTAATGTTGACAATACTTTGGTAAAAAATTGCTGAAGTATTGTCATTGAATTTGCGTAAGTTTTACCAATGAAAACAGTAGGGGCTTAGTTAATCAAGAAAAATATGATGCAAAACTTGGGAAATGAAATACTGATATATGGATTTTTCAATTGAAAACAATTTGAGCAATCCATATTTTAGTATTTTTTTTAAGTTATATCTTTTATTAAGTGAATAGTTTTTAGTTTGAAGTTTTTAGTCTTCATTCATCAAATATAGACCATTATTGGGATTATGCAGGAATGTGCAGGTTTTATTATTATTAAAGATACCCAAAGTACATATTGGGAATATGCCAAGATGTTCAGTCAATAACATGGTAATACGGAAAATCTTCTTCTTTTTTATAGATTTATACACTCCTTAAATTCCCAATAAGCATCAAGCATCTGTTGACTAAGCATACAAATCTAATACTTGAGTCTTAGTTCTCAATCATGTCAGATCATTGTTTG
>ENA-ORLD01000139-ORLD01000139.1-human-gut-metagenome-genome-assembly--contig:-NODE-139-length-14774-cov-5.54121_pt1 | contig 14774 bp, 10 predicted proteins | sample MGYA00243067_ERZ508824 | MGnify/ENA primary metagenome ERZ508824 (study PRJEB26277, sample SAMN04329789) | human gut metagenome | biome: human-associated habitat | host: Homo sapiens | place: USA... | reverse complement strand
TACGGACGATATAATCATAAGTTCCGTCCCCGTTCAGGTCGGCCAATGCTATCTTTCCTGCTTTTGCATTATCTTTCAAGCGGATAGATGTATAAGGCTTCAAATCGGATAACACGACCTTCCGTTTTTCCGATACAACCGGCTTCTGTCCTTTGACAACAGCTTCCACCCAATAGACGGCTTGTGCATGAGGAGCGGTGTCCACAAAGTCACAAGTACGGGAAACGGCCTTTTTCGTCAGGCGACAAGCCTTTCCGCCCACCTCACGATATACATGGAAAGCCGTGGCGGGAGCATCCGATGCCAGCAAACGCCAGCTGAGATACACGGATTTGCCGTCCCGGGAAGGGGCAACCGCCAGTCCGCGATTTAAATTTTCAGTAATCCGTTCTTGGGCAAATCCCTCTACCAACGGTTTCGGTTCATGCTTAGGATCAAGGATTTCATAGAAATAGTTTCGTTCACGCGGGTCTTGAGCATATAAGGAGCAGAAAGCGCAAACAAGCGCTACTCCGCCCAGACTGATTTTTTTCATTGCATTTCGTTTTTAGTTATCTTCAGTGGTATAATACGTACAGGGCCTAATAATCCGCTTGGCACAGGTTCCCAACCGGCATAAGTCCCTTTTTTATAACCAAGCGCTGCAATATTTATATCTTTGAAGATGCGCCACTTCACTCCACGGCGATCCATATCGGCTATGCGATTGGCAGGTAGATTGGTTACTTCTATTTCCAAAGTATTCTTTCCCGGACACAGGTATTGCCCGACGGAGCAACAATAGGGCACAGCCCATAAAGTGGCAACATTCCGGCCATTGATACGTACACGGGCACTTTCACGGACATCGCCAAGTGAGAGTAACCAGTCCTGGGCCGATGCCGGATTTTCAATCACAAAAGTGGTTGTATAACAGCCTGTTCCCATCACCGTTTTAGCACCTTCAAAGGATAAATCCGTCCATGAACCCAAAGCAACGGAATCCGGCACACTATGTACCGCAGGAGCGCTTTCCACAAACCGCAGGTTCCATAAACCGGACAGTTCGACAGCTCCCCGTGCAGCAGTCTGATACTTCCATTCCGGAGCCTGTACGTCAGCTTCTGTAAAAGTTTTCAATATGGCAGATTCTCCGGAAGCCAATAGCAAATAAACATCCGTCTTACCATCCTTCTGACGCAAGCGAGCCTTGCCGGAAACGCCGTGCATCGGACTATAAAGCATGGCCGAACGTGCAGGCACAGCCAACGGTATCCAACTTTCCGTATCTTTTCCGGTCAGTGCGGAAATGAAATAATGATAACCTTCCGGGTTCTTCCGACGGATACAACTCAAATCAAAAGAAGTTTTCATCGCTTCCGGTATAGCAACAGTCTGCGCCAGTGTACGGACATAATCCGTACCGAAGAACACCGTCTTACCTTTACCTTGCTTATTTCCTAATTTCTTTACCTGCTCCAGAGTACCCTTAAAGTCCGTACGGCGCTGTTCCAACCTGACATACCCCGGAACATCCTCCGGATACCGGTCCAGAAACACAACAGTCGCCCCCTCTTTTGCCAATTCGAGCAGGCGGGCAAGTACGTCCGCAGGCATTAAACGTGCACCGGGAACAACCAATGCTTTATAAACTGTTCCGCCTGACGTCACAATTTTCTTATCACGGCAGGTGGCCGTACGAATGAAGTTATCGGAAATATAATCCATATCATAACCGGCATCGTTAATGCGGTGCACCGCTTCTATAAAGCCCGGAGCACGCCGTGCCATTTTATGAATATCAAACATCAGCAGACGTCCGTCCTGCTCCTGCCACATATCATATACCGGCAAATACACAAGGAAGTCATTATCCGGCTGTCCCATCTGCAAAAAACTCTGGCAACGGGATATATATTGAAAGAAAGCAGGCGCATCACGCCAGATGCTGTTCGTCGGACTCATATCCACCGTAGCATAAAACTTCCAACCAGGCCAGGCAGCCTCAGCAGGAGAATAAGTCGTACCATGGAAAAAAGTATGGTTGACGCCGGAAACGAACATGAGGTCGATATCCGGCTTGCACTGTGACAGAGAAGTGCGGAAATGTTCCGTCAGCCAAGTAAAAGTTTCCGAAGAGGTATAAGGTTTACCGGCAATATGAGCGCCCGAAGATGCGTATTTCAACATGGAGAGGTCGGAATCATTGGGACGCGTCAGCGAATCCTTACGCAATCCCCGTATACCGAAATCAGACAAACCGAATCCTACGCTCTCCGGAATATCCACCGTGGCATAAAGGTCTATCAGATTTCCCGGCGAGCCATGAGCCTGATTTCTGGTTTTAGCCCCGTGCCGATGTGCCCACTCCGTCCACTGACGGGTGAAATTCTCCTGCAACAGTTCACCGAGAGTTTCACGATAATCGGAGATGATACGCCGGGTCTTGTCCGAACGCTCCCCTGCCGCCAGAAACTCCGGCAGGTGTTCTTCCAGTTTATAACCGCGACGCGCCAGAAACTCATCAAAAAGTCCTTCCGACCAGTCCGCCCCGTAAACCTCATAGGAGTCGTTAAAGAAATTATGGGGATAAGCTGTAGCACCACCTGCCGTATCCTTGAACTTTCCGTCAAAAGCACGTTCAAAGCGTCCGAGATAGTTTTTCACGGCACGGGCCGAGAAATGATTCATCACATACCCCTCACCGCCGGGTGCCGCACGCTTCACCTTCTGCAAAGTCTTGCCGCAAAAGGCGGCAATCAAACGCCAGCTCCCTTTCGGAGCTTTCCAGCATAACATTCCGTCTTTTACCTTATCCGTCAAATCCAGACACTTCCCCGTATCGGAAAAGGCCATCAGGCGCTCCAGTTTGGCATAAGGCTTTTGTTTTTTATCGGCAACCTCTATTCTCTGATCAAGCGTATTCCCGCCTTCTAACCGATATTCCGTAACAAACAGTTTGCAGGCGGCATCCTCTATCCCCACTTCAGGGCCTCCGAAAGGCCAGCCGGTACCGGTGTTCATATCAATCTGCATGCCCAGACGGGACGCTTCACTTTCCGTATATTGCAGCATCTGCATCCATCGGGGAGAGAGAAACGGAATATCCTTCGCATCATTTCCCTGTACGCCATAAATCGGAGTAATCTCCATCGTACCCATTCCCGCCGCAGCATATGCTTCCAGATTACGGGTCAGGTTTTCCTTATCCACCGCACTTCCCATCCACCACCAGCGTGCAGCCGGTTTGGCATCCAAACCAATCTCCGGCCACGAAACATCTTGTGCAGACAAAAAACCTGCACAAAATGCAAACATGGCAATACAAAACAATCGATTCATACCTATTTTATTTTCTCCAGTTCCAGACATCCCATAATGAACGGTCCCGTTGCTTTGGCGTCATTATCCCTCATCTTTTCACCTATATAATATTCAAAACTTCCGTCGCGATACGGATGACCGCCCAAACCGCCAACCTGGCAACAACGGGTCAGAGTCAGCGTTCCGTCCTGTTTCTCCACCAGCAATTTATCTTTCAAGCCCTGCAGAGCCTTTTCCGCTACAGCGCGGTATCTGGCATCGATATATCCTTTATTCACTGCTTTTGCATAAGCATACATACATTGGGTGGTCACGGATGCCTCAGGGAAATTACCCTTGCGTTTAGGCTGGTCGATAACCTGATACCAAAGTCCCGCCTTATCCTGATATTTCGGCAATGTCTCCGCCAATCCGCGGATATAGCCAATCATGTCGGCACGTCCCGGATGATTTTCGGGTATATAGTCCAAAGCATCCACCAGCGCCATAAACCACCAGCCTATACTGCGCCCCCAGAAGTTGGGTGAATGTCCGGTTTCCGGGTTCGCCCTACGCTGGCCCTTGCTTTCGTCCCACGCATGATGATACAGTCCTGTCTTCGCATCATAGGTATGTTTATGGCAGAGACGGAACTGTTTCACCGCCTCGTCAATCCATTCCGGTTTATTGAATTCCGCACCATACTGCGCCATAAACGGAGAAGCCATATACAGTCCGTCCAGCCACATCTGATGCTGATAAATCAGTTTATGCCAGAATCCACCTTCCAAAGTACGGGGCTGGTTCTTCAACTGTTTGATAAGGATATCCATTGCCGCTTTATATCGTTGGTCGCCGGTTTCACGGTAAAGGTCAAACAGCACCTTTCCGGAGTTAATGAAATCCAGGTTATAAGTGGACTTATCATACAGATGAATTTCCCCCTTTTCATTAATCAGAGAGTCGGCCCATTGCTTCACATAATCATAGTAACGACGTTCGCCCGTTGCTTTCCACATCTGCAACATGGCGCAGCAACCCACTCCCTGGGCATAACCGAAGAACAGGCGCTTGCCGTGATCCAACCGGTAAGCCTGCGGAAAACGCATCATCTCGGAGTCGGCAAACCAACGTGCATACGAGCCTTGTTCCCATGTATCCGTACGGAAAGGCACTGTGGGCAAACCCGACTTATTATAAAGATTTACACGGAAGAAGTTACAAAAGCCGTAACGTACGGCAACCGGCTCCGCCACCTGCGGAGCGGAAACTTCCAGCCGGCTGCCTTTTATCACAGCCACCGCCGGATAGAAACGCCGGTCGGCTCCCGCAACCAGAAATCCCTTGACCGGAGCATTCTCAGGTGTCATCAAACCGTCTTCGGCATATTCAAAACTCAATACAGCCTTATTGCCGCTGACTTTCATCGTTTTGAAAAGCGGGCCGGAGTATGCCACATCCTTCCCATATTGTTTGGCAAGCGCCCACAAAGCCATGCGTTCACCCGCCACGCGCTTATTACGCGGATGAATATCCGTAGAATCCGCCGCATCCGTAACAACCGCCATGCCCACATTCTTCAGCCCGCTTTGCCATGTTTTGAGCTGTGCTTCACGAATACCGGCCGGCTGTCCTTTATGCGGAGCAATCTGCATGAAATAGAACGGCATGTCGGGTTGCTTCCATTCTTTCCGCCAACTGTTAATCATATTGGTGAATACCTGCTGATATTTTTCATGACGAATGGCATTCGATTCTCCCTGATACCAGATATTTCCTTTCACCGTATATCCCAGAATAGGATGAATCATACCGTTCCAAAGCGTAGCGGGGACCTTGCAATATCCCTTCTCCTGCTTCACATTTTTCAAAGCAAAATCTTCAAGTACATCTGCATAGAGCGGATTGTTCTTCATAACACTCATTTTCGTCCACGATTCCGCATGCGTACCTCCCCATGTAGACTGTATCATACCTACCGGCACATTCAATTCCTTATGCAACCGGCGTCCGAAAACGAATCCCACAGCCGAGAAGTCATACAGGTTTTTCGGCGTGCACACCAGCCACCGGCCTTGACAGTCATCCATTTCACCGTCGGGAGCCAACTGATGTTCCACCCGGAACAGACGAAGTTCCGGATAATCCGCGTCCTTCATCTCCTCGGCTTCCGTTATCATACCGGTCATCCATTTTTTATCGGGATGCTTGCAAACCGGATATTCCATATTGGATTGTCCGGTACAGAGCCATACTTCACCTACCAATACATTATTAATAGTAATCGTATTCTCACCGCTCACCGTAACAGACTGCCCTTTTGCAGCCGCAGGCGTTTTCAGCTTCACAGTCCATTTGCCGTCAGCCGCAGCCTTGGTTGTCACGGTTTTATCCGTCCATGACGCTTTTACCGAAACCCGTTCACCGGGCGTTGCCTTTCCCCACAGATTGACTTGCGCGTTTTGCTGCAATACCATATTGTCGGAAAAGATAGCCGGAAGTACCACTTTGGCAGAAACGGAACCTGCCAATACTAAAAGAAAGGAAATTAATCCAAGTAGTTTTTTCATGTGCCTTTGATAGTTTTAATAGAATTAAGAAATGAACTTTATTCTGTATTGCAAAAATAAGAGCTTCACGGCAAACGGACTCTGAGCCTTTTGGCAGTTCTCTTATTGTTTTTGTCGTTTATCACCTACTCCACCCCGCCCAAGACACGGTTATACTTGCCGTTTCTCTTGCGGCAGCCAGAGATAAACCGCACGCAGACAGCTTGCACTTACCCCACACTGAGTTTTTCAAGCTACCTGTCTGAAGTTGTCGCAAAGATATAATTAAAAGATTTCCGATAAAAGGCTTTTAATTATATTCCGAACCTGCATACATATACCGTCTTTTTTACGTTTTTTGCATATTAAAGAATAAAAAAATCCCATTTCTGTATATTCTTTCCAAAATATTCCCTACTTTTGCACCAACCTAAGAATAATTATACAGAAACATGAAAAAGAAAGCCAATCGGTTAGATGCCATCAAGATGATTATCTCAAGCAAAGACATCAGTTCTCAGGAAGAGCTGTTGCAGGCTTTGGGCAAAGAGGGCTTTGAGCTGACACAAGCCACCTTGTCACGCGACTTGAAACAGTTGAAAGTAGCCAAAGCGGCCAACATGAACGGGAAATATGTATATGTTCTTCCCAACAACATCATGTACAAGCGCAGCAACGACCAAAGCGCAAGCGAAATGCTGATGACCAGCGGCTTCATTTCCCTCCATTTCTCCAAGAACATTGCCGTCATCCACACCAGGCCCGGCTATGCCAGCAGCATGGCTTATGACATCGACAACCGCGAATGTCCCGCCGTACTGGGCACCATCGCCGGCGACGATACGATCATGATGGTTCTGCACGAGGCTGCATCCCACGAAGAGGTGCGTATGTTTCTGTCACAAATCATTCCTAACATAAAGTAAACCTGTACAACTATATTACAACGAATATATAACGAAATAAAAGAAATGGATTCGAAACAGATTGATGTGATGGTGGCCGACGCCTCACATGAAGTTTACGTGGATAAGATTTTGGATACCATCCGAGAAGCTGCCAAGGTGCGCGGAACGGGCATCGCAGAACGCACACACGAATATGTGGCGACTAAAATGAAAGAAGGAAAAGCTATCATAGCTTTATGTGGAGACGAATTTGCAGGTTTCACCTACATAGAAAGCTGGGGAAACAAGCAGTATGTGGCAACATCGGGCCTCATCGTACATCCCGATTACCGCGGCTTGGGACTGGCCAAACGTATCAAGACGGCTTCTTTCCGCCTGGCACGCCTGCGGTGGCCCAAAGCCAAGATATTCAGTCTGACCAGCGGAGCGGCCGTTATGAAAATGAATACCGAACTGGGCTACGTACCGGTTACTTTCAATGAACTGACAGACGACGAGGCTTTCTGGAAAGGCTGTGAGGGCTGTATCAACCATGACATACTGGTAGCCAAAAACCGGAAGTTCTGCATTTGCACGGCAATGCTTTACGACCCGAAGTTACACGAGGAAGATAAAATATAATTAATTATAGATTTTGAATTATGAATGGGAACACACGGACTCGTTATAACAAGCCAGATTCCTAATTATAATTCAACATTCAAAAATCTTAAGAATTATGGAAAAGAAGAAAAAAGTAGTAGTTGCATTCAGCGGTGGTCTGGACACCTCATTCACAGTTATGTATCTGGCCAAAGAGAAAGGATACGAGGTATATGCGGCTTGTGCCAATACCGGCGGTTTCAGCCCCGAACAGCTGAAGACAAACGAAGAGAACGCCTACAAACTGGGTGCTGTAAAATATATTACTTTGGACGTAACGCAGGAATATTACGAAAAGAGCTTGAAATACATGGTATTCGGCAACGTATTGCGTAACGGTACTTATCCTATTTCCGTAAGCTCCGAACGTATATTTCAGGCGCTGGCCATTGCACGCTACGCCAACGAAATCGGCGCAGATGCCATTGCACATGGTTCGACCGGTGCGGGTAACGACCAGATTCGTTTCGACATGACTTTTCTTGTCATGGCCCCGGGCGTGGAAATCATCACGCTGACACGCGACATGGCTTTGAGCCGCCAGGAAGAGATAGATTATCTGAACAAGCACGGCTTTGCAGCCGACTTCGCCAAACTGAAATCTTCCTATTACGTAGGTCTGTGGTGTACTTCCATTTGCGGCGGTGAGATTCTGGATTCCGCACAGGGACTTCCCGAAAGCGCTTATCTGAAACATTGCACCAAAGAAGGCAGCGAACAGTTGCGCCTGACCTTTGAGAAGGGTGAGCTTAAAGCGGTCAACGATGAAAAATTCGACGACCCCATCAAGGCTATCCAGAAGGTAGAGGAAATCGGTGCGGCTTACGGCATCGGTCGTGATATGCACGTAGGCGACACGATTATCGGTATCAAGGGCCGCGTAGGTTTCGAGGCAGCCGCTCCCATGCTGATTATCGGCGCACACAAGTTCCTTGAGAAATACACATTAAGCAAATGGCAGCAATACTGGAAAGACCAGGTAGCCAACTGGTACGGTATGTTCCTGCACGAAAGCCAGTATCTGGAACCGGTAATGCGCGACATCGAAGCCATGCTGGAGTCTTCGCAACGCAATGTAAACGGTACTGCGATTCTCGAACTTCATCCGCTCTGTTTCTCTACCGTAGGCGTGGAAAGTGACGACGACCTTGTAAAGAACAAATTCGGCGAATACGGTGAAATGCAAAAAGGCTGGACTGCGGAAGACGCCAAAGGTTTCATCAAGGTGACTTCTACCGCACTGCGTGCCTATTACTCAAACCACAAAGACGAAGAAATCTAAATGATGAACCGAAAGCAAAAATTAACGCGCCCCCGAAACGGAAGAATGCTTTCCGGCGTATGTGCAGGACTAGCAAACTTTTTCGGACTCGACGTGTCACTGGTACGCATCATCTACGTTTTTGCTACGATCTTCACTGCGTTTGCAGGTACGCTTATATATATCATACTATTAGTTATAATACCAGAAGAACCCAATAGATATTATCAACATGATTAAAGTAGGAATCATCGGCGGAGCCGGATACACGGCAGGCGAACTGATACGCCTGTTACTGAACCATCCCGAAGCGGAAATCGTATTCGTAAACAGCTCGAGCAATGCCGGCAACAAAATAACCGACGTACACGAAGGGTTGTACGGAGAGACGGATTTAACGTTTACCGACGAGCTTCCGTTGGACGAAATCGATGTGCTTTTCTTCTGCACGGCGCATGGCGACACCAGAAAATTCATGGAAAGCCACAACGTACCGGAAGACCTGAAGATAATCGACCTCTCCATGGACTATCGCATCAAAAGCGACGACCATGACTTCATCTACGGCCTTCCCGAGCTGAACCGCCGTGCCACCTGCACGGCAAAGCATGTTGCCAACCCCGGCTGCTTCGCCACCTGCATCCAGTTGGGCCTGCTTCCGCTTGCCAAGCATCTGATGCTGAACGGCGATATTATGGTGAATGCCATCACCGGCAGCACAGGTGCGGGCGTCAAGCCGGGAGCTACGAGCCACTTCAGCTGGCGCAACAACAACCTGAGTGTGTACAAGGCTTTCGAGCACCAGCACGTGCCCGAAATCAAGCAATCGCTCAAACAGCTCCAGAACAGTTTCGATTCGGATATCGATTTCATCCCTTATCGCGGTGATTTTCCCCGCGGCATCTTTACCACTATCGTGATAAAGACCAAAGTGGCGTTGGAAGAGATTGTCCGCATGTATGAAGAGTATTATGCCAAAGACTCTTTCACGCATATCGTCGGCAAGAACATCGATTTGAAGCAGGTTGTCAACACCAACAAATGCCTTATCCATTTGGAGAAGCATGGCGACAAGCTCCTTATCATCTCCTGCATAGACAACCTGCTGAAAGGAGCCAGCGGACAGGCCGTACATAACATGAACCTGATGTTCAATCTGGAAGAGACTGTCGGTTTGAGACTGAAACCCAGTGCTTTCTAAAGTATCTTTAATTTGTAATCAGTTACTGAAAGAATGAAACTATTCGATGTATATCCCCTTTTTGACATCAATATTGTCAAAGGAAAAGGCTGCCATGTATGGGACGATAAAGGTACGGAGTACCTCGACCTTTATGGCGGTCATGCAGTAATCTCTATCGGACATGCACATCCGCACTATGTAGAGATGCTCGGCAAGCAAGTAGCCACGCTTGGATTCTATTCCAACTCCGTTATCAACGAACTGCAACAGCAACTGGCAGAACGGCTGGGAAAGGTCTGCGGATACGATGATTATTCCCTTTTCCTTATCAACAGCGGGGCCGAAGCCAACGAAAACGCGTTGAAGCTCGCTTCGTTCCATAACGGACGAACTCGCGTGGTATCCTTCTCGAAAGCTTTCCACGGACGTACTTCATTGGCGGTAGAGGCAACCGACAATCCCAAAATCATTGCTCCCATCAACAACTGCGGACACGTTACCTATCTCCCGCTGAATGATACAGAGGCGATGAAAGCCGAACTGGCGAAAGGCGATGTATGCGCTGTAATCATCGAAGGCATTCAGGGAGTGGGCGGCATACAGTTGCCCACCGACGAGTTTATGCAAGCCTTGCGCAAGGCCTGTACAGAGCACAATACGGTACTGATTCTGGACGAAATCCAAAGCGGTTACGGACGTAGCGGCAAGTTCTTCGCCCATCAGTACAACGGTATCAAAGCCGACATCATCACTGTAGCCAAAGGCATAGGCAACGGATTTCCGATGGCAGGCGTACTTATCAGTCCGATGTTTACTCCCGTTTACGGTCAGCTCGGAACCACTTTCGGCGGAAATCATCTGGCTTGCAGCGCTGCGCTTGCCGTACTGGATGTCATAGAGCAGGAAGCTCTTGTAGAGAATGCCGCCCAAGTAGGCGCATACCTGATGGAAGAGCTGAAGAAATTCCCGCAAATCAAGGAAGTGCGCGGACGCGGACTGATGATTGGCCTCGAATTTGAAGAGCCTGTCAAAGAACTGCGTTTGAGGTTACTGAAAGAACAGCATGTCTTTACCGGTGTCAGCGGCACAAACGTACTCCGCCTGTTGCCGCCCCTGTGTCTCGGCATGGACGAAGCGAACCTATTCCTGGAACGTTTTAAGAAAGTACTTTGACAATTTACGGATAATCAGCCGGCAAAAGATACGACCGAAAGAAGAATACCTTCCTGTTTCGGTCGTTTTTTCATTAAAATCTTTACCTTTGCCCGAAGACAACTTTTTAAATGACAAGATGATATGAAAACAGCAATTATCGGTGCAGGAAATATGGGCGGCTCCATCGCCCGCGGTCTGGCAAAAGGAACCATCATCCCCGCCAGCGACATCATTGTTTCTAATCCCACGCAAAGCAAACTGGATGCGTTAAAGGCTGAGTTCCCCGCTTTGCAAATCTCTCGCTACTCTCTGGACGCGGGTTCCGGCGCCGAACTTTTCCGACTCGCCGTCAAACCGCGGCTGTTATAACCGGTTGTAAGCGAACTCAAGCTGAAAAGCAAGCAGATACTTATCTCCGTAGCTGCCGGCATCCCTTTCGAAGAACTGGCACACTACGTGGCAGACAAGGAGATGACCATGTTCCGCCTCATCCCCAACACCGCCATCAGCGAGATGGAAAGCATGACGCTCATTGCAAGCCGTAACGCCAGCAAGGAACAGGAACAGCTTTTGCTCGACATCTTCAACCAGATGGGACTTGCCATGCTGATTCCCGAAGATAAGATAGCGGCAACCACCGCCATGACTTCCTGCGGCATCGCTTATGTACTGAAGTATATCCAGGCAGCCATGCAGGCCGGAATAGAACTGGGCGTTTACCCCAAGGACGGCATGCGCATGATAGCCCAGTCGGTAAAAGGCGCCGCCGAACTGATTCTGAACAACGATACGCATCCCGCCATAGAGATTGACAAGGTATGCACTCCCGGCGGAATTACAATCAAGGGTATCAACGAGCTGGAACATCAGGGATTCTCTTCCGCCATTATCAATGCCATAAAAGCAAGTAAATAACCGTACTAATCCACTTAATAAAAACCACATGGACGAACAGATTAAACAAATAGCCGAACGCCTGCGCGGACTGCGCGACGTATTGGAATTGAATGCCGAAGACATCGCCCGCGATTGCGACATCCCGGCAGAAGAGTACCGTCTTGCCGAAACGGGAGAATTCGACATCTCCGTAAGCATGCTGCAAAAGATAGCCCGCCGTTACGGCATCGCACTGGATGCCCTGATGTTCGGCGAAGAGCCGAAGATGAGCAGCTACTTCCTTACCCGTGCCGGCAAGGGAACCAGCATCGAGCGCACAAAAGCCTATAAATACCAGTCACTGGCTGCCGGCTTCATGAACCGCAACGCCGACCCGTTCATCGTCACCGTCTAACCCTAGCCGGATTACGAGCCGATACACTACTACAGTCACTCCGGTCAGGAATTCAACCTTGTACTGGAAGGCCGCATGATGCTGAGCATCGACGGCAAAGACTTGATTTTAAACGAAGGAGACAGTTTGTATTTCAACTCCAAACTGCCTCACGGCATGAAAGCGCTGGACGGAAAGAAAGTACGTTTCCTTGCCGTAATCATGTAACAACACATAGAAGAACGGAGAATGAAGAAATTCCAAAAGTTATGGTAGAAAGATTTTTATCGCAAACGTCCTTTACATCTCAAGAGGACTTCATCAAGAATTTAAAGATTAACGTACCGGAGAATTTCAATTTCGGTTATGACGTAGTGGATGCCTGGGCGGCCGAACATCCCAACAAGCCCGCACTGCTCTGGACCAATGACAAGGGCGAGCACATCCAGTTCTCATTTGCCGACATGAAACGCTATACGGACATGACGGCTTCCTATTTCCAGAGCCTCGGCATCGGCCACGGCGATATGGTAATGCTCATTCTGAAACGCCGCTATGAGTTCTGGTTCAGCATCATCGCGCTGCATAAGCTGGGAGCCGTCGTTATCCCCGCCACACACCTGCTTACCAAGAAAGATATTGTATACCGCTGCAATGCCGCAGACATCAAGATGATTGTCTGTGCCGGCGAAAGCGTCATTACCGACCACATCACGGCTGCCATGCCCGACTCTCCGAGTGTGAAGAAGCTGGTCAGCGTAGGCCCGGAGATAGCCGAAGGTTTTGAGGACTTCCACAAAGGCATTGCCGATGCCGCCCCTTTCGCACGGCCGGAGCATGCCAACAGCAACGACGATATTTCTTTGATGTACTTCACCAGCGGCACTACCGGCGAACCCAAAATGGTGGCGCACGACTTCACGTATCCGTTGGGGCACATCGTTACCGGAAGTTTCTGGCACAACCTGCACGAAAACAGCCTGCACCTCACCATTGCCGATACGGGCTGGGGTAAAGCCGTATGGGGCAAGCTGTACGGACAATGGATAGCCGGAGCCAACATCTTTGTATACGACCACGAGAAATTCACTCCTGCCGATATTCTGACAAAGATACAGGACTATCACGTCACCTCGCTTTGTGCACCGCCTACCATCTTCCGGTTCCTGATTCACGAAGACCTGACGAAGTACGACCTCTCTTCATTGCAGTATTGCACCATTGCCGGAGAAGCGTTGAACCCCGCCGTATTCGATACATTCAAGAAACTGACAGGCATCAGCCTCATGGAAGGTTTCGGACAGACCGAAACCACCCTTACCGTAGCCACCATGCCGTGGATGCAGCCCAAACCGGGCAGCATGGGATTGCCCAATCCCCAATATGACGTAGACCTGATAGACCATGACGGCCGTTCGGTAGAGGCCGGTGAACAAGGACAGATTGTAATCCGTACCGACAAAGGCAAGCCGCTCGGCCTGTTCAAGGAATACTACCGCGATGCCAACCGCACCCGCGAAGCATGGCACGACAACATCTATTACACCGGCGACGTTGCCTGGAAGGACGAGGACGGCTACCTCTGGTTTGTAGGCCGCGCCGACGACGTTATCAAGAGCAGCGGTTACCGCATCGGCCCGTTCGAAGTGGAAAGCGCCCTGATGACGCATCCCGCTGTTATAGAATGTGCCATCACCGGAGTTCCCGATGAAATACGGGGACAAGTGGTGAAAGCCACCATCGTACTGTCCAAAGACTATAAGAACCGCGCCGGCGAGGAACTGGTCAAGGAGTTGCAGAACCACGTAAAGAAAGTGACCGCTCCTTACAAATACCCCCGTGTCATAGAGTTCGTTGACGAACTTCCCAAGACCATCAGCGGTAAGATACGCCGTGTGGAAATCCGGAAGAACGACGAGAAATAACCGCTTCGGAATAAGCAGAAGCATAGATGGCTTGTAAAAGAGACAGCGGTTGTATCAAAATGATGACTGACGTATTATCTGTCATTCTATAATTGATACAACCGCTGTCCTGTTCTTTGGAATAAAGACTACCGCTTCCGTACTATATCCTGCAAACTCTTCTCTGCCGGCAACCACACATTCTCGGCCAATGCCGCCATACGAGGAAAGAGCGAGAACTCCGTTTCCATGTAACAGGAATATACCCTGTCCATAAGCACCCCGGATAAGTTCAGTCTGTCGAATAGTCAACGAATAAGGAAGCCACCGGAAATTTCACCGTTATTCCGATTGACCAGCATATTTCTTGAATAACATAGATGATGAATTATTAACCTTGCAAATATAAGATTTTCATGCAAATAAAAGGATAAAAGGATTATATTTGCACAAGATTCAGAGAACGCCACGACATCATGAATAGTAAAATGCGAACCGGAAGAGCTATGCTTCTCTTAATGATTATACTGTTCCTGTCCGATAATATATGCGCACAAGATGCTTATATCCACCGTCTCGGCATTGAATGCCGTGCGGGATATATTTTCCCCACCAGCTCC
>ENA-ORLD01000130-ORLD01000130.1-human-gut-metagenome-genome-assembly--contig:-NODE-130-length-15332-cov-5.57878_pt1 | contig 15332 bp, 20 predicted proteins | sample MGYA00243067_ERZ508824 | MGnify/ENA primary metagenome ERZ508824 (study PRJEB26277, sample SAMN04329789) | human gut metagenome | biome: human-associated habitat | host: Homo sapiens | place: USA... | reverse complement strand
AGATCTGCTCACTTTTTTCCCTTTCCTGCTCTTCTGCTTTTCTTGTCTCCTTATAGTAGACCATGACTCCTAAAAGCACGAGCAGGATGGCAAGCAGCGGAAATACATGCAGTGCCGGAAGGATCAGGAGAAAAATGCTCCCTGCCTTCAGATAGGCATACGCCATATAGGTTTCCGGTGTCATCTTAAGTCCTGCCGCATTAAGGACATTCTGCATCCTGCTTTTTTTGTAGGCATTCATTCCGATGTATTTTCCTAAGTATGCCGCTCCGTCCATGTAGAACGCATCCAGTGTTTTCTGCAGTTTCTTTTCTTTCTTCCCTGACTGCATCATCGCCCTGCCGGTCCGCAGTGTCGGCAGCTTTAAGATGCCCGACAGCAGAAGGAACAGTCCGCATGCCGTCAGGATGAATACAACTATCAGTACGATTTTCAATTTATCCCTCCCCCTTATGTCCGGTATTCAATCGGCTTTGTCAGTTTTATGACGCATGCCGTGGAAACAAAAATAATTGCGCCGGTAACTGCCAGCATAATCTGTCCGGGGATGGTATGCATGAGCGTATCGTACCAGGACTGGTTCAGGAAATATAACAGCGGGATATTCCCCACTGCCAACACCACCATTGTGATAAATTCCTTTCTGGGTTCAAATACCAGATATTCCAGCTCTGCATTCACGATGCGCATGTCCGACAGTTTCGCCACGATCGGTGTCAGCGTTGTCTTTAGTGACCTGTCATACAGGCAGGACTTTAAGGCATCCACCCACTCCATGAACACATCATTTTCAATCTTTCCCTTAAGCTCCTCCAAGGCTGCTTCAAGGTCTGGATCTATGAGGCGGATTCTTGACACAAAATCTGCAAACACGGTCTTGACCGGCGGATTTAAATATTCGAGGTTTTCCTCCACCGAAGTAAGGATGTCCTCACTTCGCAGGTATGCCGTTGTAATAATGGACAGTGCGGTTTCCAGTTCCGATGACACATCCTTTTTGAAATGGGATGCGGTCAGCCTGATGTACCAGAACGGCAGAAATAAAAATCCGCACGCCAGCACCGGAATTAAAAAAACATTTCCGATCATGACGGCAATGGCTGCTCCTGCGGCAAACAGCAGGAGGGATGCCGTGCATAAAAGCGGGAACAGCTCCTCCCTGTCCGTTGTTTTCAAAATTGCCTGTACTTCCTCGATTTCCCTTCGGAAATAGGATTTTTTCCTGCGCTTGGTTTCCTCCAGTATCTCCTCACGGATTCCTTTCGGTGCGTCCAAAAGCCTGTGGAAAATGTTCCCCGTAAAGTCATTTAGCCGGATGTGGAACAGCAGGAATGCCCCTGTAATGATCCCGATGCAGGCAATGACCTGTAATGTCAGCATGCTTTCTCCCCTCCTTTTTCAATTCTTTCCAGCACATCTTTTGGCATGCCGTTTTCCAAAAATCTCTTTTTGAGGCTCTCGGAAATTCCGCACACCTTCTTATGCGTGCCGTTTATGATAAAGCGGTCCCCTTCCATCCGAGTTTCGGTGATCTCATAGCGGTACAGCTGGTTATACTTTCGCTTGCTGTCTGCTGTGTTCTCACACTCCTTGATTTCCATGTGTTTTCTCTTGCGGTTCTCAAGCTGCTTGGTGAACACCACGATAGGAAATGCCTCCGTTACAAGATCCATCAACACCTCATCATCCATGTCATATTTTCTCTTGCACAGTGTCCTCATTCGGCTGTAAGTGGATTCACAACTGTTGCTGTGGATCGTGGTAAGCACTGTATGACCGGTTCTTGCCGATTCCTGTGCCGTGTACGCCTCCGAACTACGCATCTCCCCGACACAGATGATCTCCGGGTTGAAACGCAGTGCCATATCGAGGAGCATGTCCTGATCAATATTCTGCTTTTCATTTTCGCTGTATCTGGTCAGCGTATGGATGACACTGTTGGTCACTTTTCCATCCTTTTCCCTTACAAGTGCCAGCTCACGGCTGCCGTTTTCGATGGTAAAGATGCGCTTTCCATCCGGTATGGTGGTAAGCAGCCAGCCTGCAAGCGTGGTCTTTCCCGAACTGGTTGCTCCTGCAACACAGATGCTGATTCCATAACGCAGGCACTCTGCCAGAAAATCCAGCATTTCCCCTGTTGCGGTGCCGCCATCCACAAAGTTTTCCTTTTTCAGGCTCTGCGGATTGACAATACGGATGGACGCTGCAATCCCCACATCTTCATCCACGAGCGGCGTCTTTAACACGGCGATTCGGATATTTTTGCTCAAATGCCCTAACACCGCAGGGGAGGCATTGTCCAACACCATGCCCGACACATGGAGCATGCGCCTTATGACATTGACCGCATGCTCCGGGGACTCGAAGTGTTCCTCCAGCTTTTCACACCTGCCGTCATTGTACTGTATCTCGATATCCCGCCAGGAATTGATATCGATTTCCTCTATCCCTGTTCCAAAAATGTACTTGGTGAGGAAGGAAAACTCTGCCATTTCCGTGTAAAGGTCATCGATCAACTGTTCCTGTGTTTTTCCCTTTACCGTGATGCGGTAGTCGCAGATATACTTTGTGATGTACCGCTTGACCTGCTGTTTTACTTCCTCGCTCCCGCCTTCTACCATGAGCGTGGAATATTTGCTGGAGATATACTCCTGCACCTCTTTTAAGACATCCGAAAACGCCCTTCCCTTTTCCTCCGGGGAAAAGAACAGATTCTGGTTGTTTTTCATACCCCGAATACCTCCCTGCTGATTTTCTCTATCTCCCTGCGGAATGTCCGGCTCTCTTTCAAGCCGAGTTCCCCAAGCAGTTCCCCTTCTAAAAACTGTGCTTCCACCTCACTGCTGTGCGGAATCTGGAACGACACACTGCCAAGGATCTGTTCCATGTGGCTGCTCGCCTCCTGCTGTCTGATATTGGACACGGCCTTTAGCTGCTTGTCGGCATCCCATTTGTGGTCTGAGAGCAGTGGAAGCTGGGAGGATAAGTAACTGATGGATTTTAAGTCACACCCTGCCAGCCTTAATACCGTATCTGCCTCCATCAATGCGACTGCCGACATGATATCCGATGCGATATTGCTGGTGCAGTCCACGATGACATACGGTGCGATCTGTGCTGCAAGCTGGAGCAGTTCTGCCGCCTGCTCTTTTTCATAGGGCGGATAGGTGAACACATTCTCCCCCTTTAACATCCCGACCATGGAAAGATAATCATTCTTCCGGTAGAACATGCAGTTCTTCTTGATGAGGTTTTCCGTCACATGGGATGCGGCAAGAATGCTCCCCAACGACCTTTCCTGTTCAATGTCTGACGGTGCGCATAAGTAGGGCAGCGGCGGCGTGACCATATCCGCAAGGATTAAGATGACATTTCTTTTTTTCTTTGCCAGATGCTCTGCCAGTTTCACAGACACCACCGTCTTGCCGGAGGAAGGGCTGCCCCACACGGCAAGCACGCCTCCCTCTTCCGGCATCTCTTCTTCCCTTTCCTGCTCCAAATTTCTCTGGAACAAAGAATTTTTCATGAAATTCAAACACTATTCCTCCATATCCGTATCATTTTTCTCGTCTGCCGAGGTTTCTTCTGCCGTCACTGCATCCGCTTCCCCTCCTGTCCTCGGCACCTCATTTTTTACAACAGATACCTCTTCTTCCTCTGTGGTTTCTTCCAGAAGCTCCTCCAGCACCAGATCCTGTGCTTCAATGAACTGTGCGGCTTTCTGGCTGTCTCCCCTGTATACCAGTGACAGGTGGATTTCTCCCTCTGCTTCCAGCCTTGCCAGCAGTCTGCTCTGCTCCGGTCTGACTAACACCGTGACGGTGGACGGAAGCTCCTTCTCCTCTTCCTGCTCCTGTGTATTGGCATCATAGCCGGACTTTGCCGTCACTGCGATGACCTCCACATATTTTAATTCTGCCGGGATGACTGTCTCGCCGCTGCCCAGGTAATCCGGTGCGATGACCGACACGATATCCCCGCTCTTTAATTTGCCGGAGAGTCCTTCCGCAAAAGAACTGATGGTGATGGAGATTGCCTGTTTCTCCCCGTTTAAGTTGTAAAGGTATTTATTTTCTGCGGCCGGTTCGTCCGCTACTTTTTCTGCTACGATATAGTCCCCTGCATAAACATCCGCGGTCAGATATTTCCCTTCCGCCTCCGTGATGCTCCTTAACACATTTTCGGGCAGGTTGTAGCCTCCCACCTCGACTTCCTGCAGCATTCCTTTTTTGATCTCTTCCCCTGCCTTGACGTCCTTTACAAAACGCACGATGGTAGTCTTTTGGGACAGTCCGGCATTCACAAGCGGTGTCACTGCAAAACAGATGAGCAGGGACACTGCAATGCAGAGTACCCCAAGAACAGTACGGTTTTTTAACAGTTTCATGGTTCTCTTCTCCTCCTATCTCGATGTCTCTGTGTATTTTTTCTTTCTTGCTGCCACGACAGTTCCTGCAAGCAGTGCCACAATCCCTGCCAGTAATAATTTCTTTTTCAATTCTTTAACCTCCTATCCAGATACCAATCAGCATTCCTGCAAAAAGAAACGGAACAAGCGGGTATGCCTGTTCCTGTTCCTTCTCCTCTTTTTGTTTCATTCTGTTCTTTTTCCTGCCCATGCCCCCTGCCGCAAGCCACAGCACCAGCAGGCACAATGCAAGGAACAGTTCCGTAAACGCTTGGCTCGCTCCAAGAACCAGGCCGCATACCCCCATGAGTTTCACATCCCCTCCGCCGATTCCTCCTATGGTAATGCCTGCAAGGAGCAGCGGAAGTCCTGCAAAAACTCCCAAAAGATTTGGCTGTTCCGGTGGCAGCATGCTGGTAAGTGCCACCAGAACGACCAGACAGTCCGGGATGGTCCTTGTCCTCATATCCATGACCGCCGCCAAAAACAGAGCAGAAAAAAAGAAAGCCAGCCTGATCATGCTACATTCCCATGTTCATGCCGCCTTCTTCCTGTTCCAGCTCCTCTGCCTCCTCCGGTTCCTCGTCCAGATCCGTCTGCTGGTGCATAAAAGTTTCATACGCTTTCTGTACCGTCTGGTCAAATTTTTCCTTGATTCCCCTGTCGGCAAAGAACACCGCATCCTTGTACTGTTCATTTGCCCCTGTCTTTGTTTTCGGCACGGCAACGGGCAGCCCGTAGTCAGCATCCTTGATTCAGACATATCGGAACGTCATGAAATCCCCGATCTATACATCTGCAAGGGCAAGGACACCCTTTTCCGGCTGTGTTTTTGTGATGGTAGCCTCCATCTGCATGTCTGCCCCTGCATTTGCCTGCACTGCGGCATTTTCCTGTACTGCTTCCTGCTGTGTCTGTGTGTTTGCTCTTCTAGGCATCTGTTTTCCTCCATATCCTTCTGTTATTTTTCCTGTTTCCCTGTTTTGGACCGGTGTTCCTTATCCTGCGTAGTTGAACATGTCCTGAATCCTCTGTGTAAGGGTAGGCATCACCACATCCCCGAAGAGTGCATAAAGACCTGCCAAGAGCAGTGCGCCGAGAACGACTGCGATCAGGATTTTGACCGCCGTATCCACGTAGTTCTCGCCCTTGGTATCCTTCATTAACATTCCTGCTCTCACGGCAACTGCCTTTACATTCTGTGCTGCTTTTTTCATCATATTTCTCATATTTTTTTCCTCCAATTTTTTCTAATGATCTGCTGAACCATTTCTGTGCGGTCCGCTCTATGTTCTCTGGTTTTATCCGGTTACATTCCTGCCATCTCCATCGGCTGTCCTTCCGGTGCCTGCATCCCATGATGCTTTGCTACCGTATCCTGCCCCTGCGAAATTGCCTGCTCATAAGCTCCGATGACTGCTTCATGGAGCTGTTTTCTGCATTCCTGCGTGATAGGAAAACAGATGTCCTTGTACTCATTCCCAGCCTTATAGCTTGGCATGGAAACAAACAGTCCATTGCTTCCCTCAATATTCTTGACACCCCGGATTGCAAATGCCCCGTTGATGTTTACGGATGCTGTTCCCTTGATGCTTTCCCCCGGCCGGATGGACTGGATGCGCACATCAAACTGGAGTGGGGAGTTTTCTTTGTTCCCTGCTCCGGATGGTGCCTGCTGTTCTGTGGTTTCTGCCCGGCTCTGGGCAGTTTTTGCCTTTGGCATAATGCTCCTCCTTGTTAAAATCTGATTTCCTCATACCCGGATGGTTCGATGTAGAAAAAGCGGCTGTTTTCCCCATCCGCAAACTCGATCACATCCGAAATGGACAATGCATGTCCCTGAAACCCTTCCGGTACTCTTCGTCCGTATTTTTCCCAGACAACCACCAGACAATAGTTAGCTATATCACACTCATAGACTCAGACATATTCCTCCCTACGCGGCCTGTCATACCCTCTCTTTTTTCTCTCTGCCAGACTGATAAACCGCATCATGATCGGACTGTCCTGTCCCAGTTGATAGATTCTAAGCCTCCTCCCTTCCCCAATGCTGACCTCCGCTGTCTCTTTGACACCACCTCCCTCCGACAGCCGGTCATACACACCCTCCCGGAATACGGGTTCCACCAAAAACTGTTCCTTCACAAATGAAACCAGCTCCTCTTTCTGGAACATGCAGTCAATGACTGCTTTCCCGTCTCCCAGATAGCCAGCCGGATTCCCATAAAAAAATACGATCCCGTTCTGAACATAAATCCTTTTCATACGCTTTCCCCACCCATGCTGCGCAGGTAAGGGATCAACTGCCTGTCTAAGAATGCCTTGTCCCCGCAGAATACAAACATCTTGGAGAGTCCGATCAAAAACGGCTCGCCCTCCATGGTGTGCAGGGTGATGATGCTTCCCTCATCGCAATGCCGGATAAATTCTGCAATGGAGCAGAGATTCCCGTCCACCAGCGTCTGGCTGACCTGATCGTCCCTGATTTCAAATGCCCTGTACTTATTCCTTAACAATCCGTACCTCCCTCCTGCTGTGCGAATTTCAGAATCCTTGCCGCAAGTGCCACCTGTTTTGCCGGACTCATATGTTTTACCGCCGCATTTACATAGGCTTCCACTGCCTGCGGGTCCTGACTCCCCATCTCCACGATATCTACTTTGGATACCATGATTTTTCCACTGCTCACGGACAGCTTTACGATATCCCCGCTCTCAAGCTCTGCCATCTGGCGGAATTCTTTCGGGATCAGGATGCGTCCTTTTTCGTCTAACAGCTTATACACCGGTTTTTTCATCCGTTCCCTCCTCTGTGGTCCGCAAGATGATGTTTACCTTATCCTCCGTGATGCCAAGCTCCCTGCAGATGGCAAGCAGTTCCTCCGGCACTTCCGTCCCCTGCACAAGTTCTGACGGCAGGATGATAATGCGTCCTTCCTGACACACAAAGTCCAGGTCTGCGCACATCGGGATTCCGGCTTCCCTTAATAATTCTTCCGGTATCTGGAACGCAATGTTTTCCTCCTTTGCCAGTTCCTCTGCCATATACACAAGTTTCACGGTGTCACCGGTACAGATACCAGCCTGCTCTAACACCACTGCGGGAATCTCAATACACCCGTTTTCCGTCATCTTTCCTTCCATTTCTACTAACTGAAGCATGTTTTCCTCCTTCTTTCTTTTTTTATGTGTCCTGTGGCTCTTCCTCTGTCTCCTTTCCCTTCCACCGAACCGTTTTCTGTTCCCCGTACAGTTCAAACAGGTTCATCTGCATCGGCATGCTTTTTTTCCTTTCCTCCATGTCATAGTTGGCGATCAGCACTTCCGGGAACTCACTTCCGTTGTCATACCTCTGTGCAAGGTTATTGATCCTTGTCACCGCTTCAATCTGAAAGTCCTGATACAGCTCACGGATATAGGCACAGTCGTTATAGGAAACCATGAACTTTCCCTGTATGCCTTTTAAGGTATCCCTGAGCCTCACATGATCTTCCTTACGGAACACCACCTCATAGTGTCCCTCGGTTTCAAAATACGGCGGATCGCAATAAAAAAAGGCATTCGGTCTGTCATATTGACGGATGAGTGCCTCAAAATCCTTATTCTCGATCACGGTATCCTTCAGCCTGCGGTTTGCCTCCCAGATGATGGTAAAAGTTTTGCGTATGTCAAAAGGCTGGCAGCCATAAGAGGTGCATCCGCTTCCATAGCTGTAACGGATGATCTTATAAAATGCCGCTGCCCTTTTTACATCCCCTACTGCGGCACGCTCCATGAGAATGTCACGGATTTCTGTCGCCTCTGGTTCTTTCAAGAAGTGTGTTGCAATCTCTAATTCTTCTGCAAGATGTTCACTCTTAAATTCTTCCATGGTCAGAAATTTCCGCAGTGTTGTAAATTCATCTCTGGAGTTGAGCGGCAGGAAGGACAGTTCCCGAAGCAGTGCCATTGGCCTTTCCTTGACACAATAAAAGAGGTTTGCAAGATTTGAATTAAAATCATTGTAAACCTCCATGCATTTATCCGGCGGTTTCCCGAATAAAACCCAGCCGCCACCGCCAAATACTTCTATGTAGCGGTCATAGTTTTTCGGCATGCGCAGATAGATCAGGTCGCGCAGTGCTTTCTTGCCGCCAACCCAGCTTATGATGCTGTTCAAATTTTTTTCCTCCTATTTTGGTTCATTCATATGGAAAGCCTCCCCCTGCACCAGCAGTTCATCCACCATCCTGCGGATGTCTGCCACCTCCTCCGGCATCTGTGTAAAATCCACATGGTGGTCCCTTTCCACAAGCGGTGTGTACCAGTAGTCATATGGGATATAATACTCTGCCAGTGCCTGTTTCTGTTTTTCACTCAAAGAGCTGCTTCCCTGCTCCATCATGCCGCCCGGAGTCATGAAAATCGTTCCGAAGTGTTCCCCGGAAGACTCCAGATCAAGCGTGACAAGTGCCAGCGTGCGTATGCCGGAATCCCTTCCGCAGACCACCGCCGGCATCATCACCATCCCATACTCCTCATCCACATATCCTTCCCCGTACACGGTTTCAAATGCCTGATGCATGGCAAGCAGCTTTTGGGCAGCATAGGCGGTATCCCCTCCATTGCATGACACATTCAGCCGATAGAAATCTGTTTCTTTTAATATCTCATTTACTTTCCCTAAAAACTCCCTGCATTTCTTTTCGGACAGGGTTTCCTTCTGCGGTACGACAGTAAAGTCATCCTCTTCCACATTCAGAGCCAGCGTGCTTCCATTTTCCCATTCCACATGAATTTGTCCGATATCATCCACATCAATTACTTTTCCCTCCATGCCGGACGGCATCTGGTGTTCCCCTTCCATCTGCCCCAGCCTGACCACGGTACCCGCAGGATATCTTTCCTTCAGCCGTTCTATCTGTTCCCTTCTTAACATTCCTCACCTTCCTCGATTTCTTTTACCAGTTTTCGGATTCGTATTCCATCCTTTATTCCCTGTATATAAAGCTGTTCCTGTTTTATCTGGCTGATGTCTAACATGCATCCAAAAAGTTCTGTCACCATCCTGTACGCTTGTGGGTTTGACAGCTCCAGTTCTTTTCTTAAGTCTGCCAGGAACTTTTTTTCCTTCTTTGAAAGTTCCCTTGCCTCTTCCTGATCCATGATCTGCTGGCGGTATGATTCGATAAGCTCCCCAAAAAACTGCACCATGACTGTATCATCCAATTTCATCTGTTTGCCTCCTTGGGTTATTTGGGACACACAATACTACATACACCAGCACATATCCAGCAGAATATTATTTTTTTACAGAGTCTGCGTCATGCCATGATTCCAGATTCTGTCCAGTTCTTCCTCCGTCATGACGCCCCAGTGTCTTTCCTGTGTCCAGAAACTGACATACAGTTCTCCCTCCTGCGTATAGATTGGTCTTTGTTCAAAGCCTTCTCCCCAGCCGTCACTCATCTGTCCGTCCCAGAAATTTTTCAGTTCATAGATTTCATTTTGTGTCAGAGGCTGGCAGATACTGCATTCCAGAACTCCGAACAGTTCTCCCCGGATGTTCTGCACTCTCGGAAATGCACTGATCACTTTTGCAGCCACCTGTCTGTTCCCGTCAAAATAATGCATGAGTCCCCTCGGCTCTTCTTCCACATGCCTTTCTTTGAGGATGGCTTTCTGGATTTGTTCCTCATAATCTGCCAGTTCACTCCGGTACAGCGTTTCCTGCTCCTCTCCATCCTGATACATCATCCCTGCCAGCGAACTGTAAAGGCAGAACGTTTCACAGGGTATCCCGTTTTTTTCAAGCAGATCGGCAAATTCCCCCTGATATTCCTGATACTCATGGATCGCCCTCTGCGTGCCAACAAAGCCCTCTGGAATAAATCCGCTGTCTGCCATCGTTGCCTGTCTTTTATCACGGGCAACCCCGGCATTATCAATATGCGGCTGGAGAAGTTCCTCAACTTCAAACATCCCCGCTTCTTTAACCAGAAATTCCCCATACTCTTTATCCGTATGTATCTGCGGATGTATTTCAAATTCATCCAGATGCTTTGCGATGTAAGTGATATCAGTAAATTCACTTGTCCCCACGAATCCTGCCGCCATTGCAAGCCGGTCCATTTTTGCTTCATCAAAACAGATGACGGTCTGGCACATCTCATTAAAAAGAGTCAGTTTCTGGACATCACCCTGCAGAGACATACACATATCTTCCGGGGAAGGAAGGATGCTTTCCGGCAGCCGGATATTTTCTATCCCGTTCACAATGCCTTCAGCAAATGCTGCGATGTTGAGTCTTTTCTTTACCTTATCCATGGCACTGATGTCCGTTGGAAGATAAAGGTATTCCTTATCCCCTGCCTCATTTTCAAGAGATAAAACCGCCACGGTTTCATCCGGTCTGTCGATGTATTCTGGAAAGGTTTTTCCGTTATAGACCTCCTCCATCTGGAATCCCTGATCTACCAGTATCCCATGTGGCAGGAACTTACATTTTCCTTCTGAAAAAATCTTCTGTGCATATGCGTTAAAATCCATTTTGCTCTTTTCTTCTTCTGAGATTGCAAGATGCCGGTCCAGATAAAGTCTCAGCCCGACACGGTTTCCATCCGTTAAGTCTGTGAGCAGGGACAGTCCCTGCAGGCTGTAAGTCAGGTTGATCAGTTGTTTCATTTCCCGGATGCCTGTTTCACTGCTGTAGACACCCACCACTCTTTTTTCGTATTCCGTCATTCCATCCAGCCTTCTGGCTAAGAAATTAAGTTCGTCCATGCTGACTGTCTGGTCTTTCAGGAACCCAAAATAGGACGGTTCATCCCACACCTCACTGATACAGCATACCGGTACAATATCTTCTATCCCGATACATTTCATGCAATACTGCATGTCCATGTCCGTTGCCGGCAGAGTTATCTCTACAGTCTTTCCCCCATTTTTATCTCTAATCTTCATTCCACACCTTCCGTTCTACGATGTCCACCCCATACCTTTCCATCACGAATGCATTGACGATGAGCCTTAAGATTTCATCCGGTATCAATTCCCTGTCGGTCAGCTCCGACAGCCGGATATGCTTTGTCCCCAGATACACATCCCTTGCCGCATGGAACAGGATATATTGTTCCAGCGTAACGCTGCCAAGCCGGATGCGGTCAAAATAAATCCCCGTATCCAGCACCTGCTTAGAAACTTTCTCCCACAGGTTTTCATCTGCAGACAGAAGAAATACTGCGGCGGCATAATTCGGAAGTCCGCACAGGTTCTTTTTCCGTCTGCCAAGCAGCAGGGAAGAAAAATCGTTTCTGTGCCTGCTGTCATAAAAAATCAGTTCCTTTTCTGCGTTTCCAAATACCTCCTGTATCCTTTTCTTTAAGTGTTCCATCTGCATCCGGCTGATGACACAGTCCACAATCTCCGAATAATTTCCCCTGCTTTTCCACTCTTCCATGTCAAACATCCACCCCTGCCCTCTGGGACGATATCCCGGCGGCTGGCGCATCTGCCGTTCTAATAACTGCAGTCTTGGACTGTTGCAAAAAAATCCCGACATCAAATCTGTCTCCTTTCTTTTTCCATAAAAAAAGACAGCACCCATTTCATTTCTAAAATAAGTACTGCCTTACATGTTCATCTGCATTCCCGCTTCCATCTCCCCTGCCTCTTCCCCGCCCTCCTGTACTTCCAGTTCCGGTATCATGTTTCTGTTTAAACTGATTTCCTCCTGCTTCATCTGTTCTGAAATTGCTGCAAGTGCAATGCTGTTCATCTTGTTCTGCAGGTAAGTTTCAAACTCCCCTTTCGCCTCTGTCACGGTTTTATCCATCTGTTCAGCAAACAGTTTCTGCAGATAGGGGATATTACTTTTTAACTCCTGCCGTACATTTTTCAATGTCGAGACGATATTTCTCCGGTCCTCCCTGCTCAGGACACGTTTCTCATCCAGAAGTTTTTCAATCTCCTCTGACCTCTTTTCCAGTTGCCGCACCAAGTCACGGGTTGCTTCATCCACTTCCCGGCGCATTACTTTCTGCCTGTCACTGTATGGGCATGGTTCAACGAATGTCCCATTCACTTTTGTAATGGTAACCGGTATCCCCTCTCCAATGTTAAGTGATGTGATTGCTTCGGCAAACTGTGTATAGGACATCTCCACCTCAACGATCATGTCATTGATGTCTGTCCCTGCCAAAAACCAGTCCTCGTTGCCCTCCCTTTCCATCATGCCTTTTGAAATGGACAGGCGTATGACATTATTATGCATGATGGAACTTCCAAACAATGCCGTTCCTGAACCACCGATTGAGGACTTTGCAAACCGAATCATTCCGTAACTTGGGTGCTGCTTTTTCTCCATCCCTGTTTCTTTTCCTTTCTCTGAATTTTGTCCCAAAATACTTAAAAATCTCTTTTTTGCCTCTAAGCATCTATAAAAACGTGGAAAAAAATAGGGCAAAAACTGGGCATTTTTTGCTCCAATTTTTGCCCCCAAACCACAACATCTTGTGGTCTAACATGCCTATTTTTCTTATTTTCCACAATACAGCATCAGAACTACCGACTCCACATGATAAGTATTCGGAAACATATCCACGCAGCATATCTTCTCCACTCTATACCCTCTGTCCATAAATATCTGCAAATCCCTTGCCAGACTTGTCGGTTTGCATGAAATATAAACCATATTCTCAACGCCATACTCTATGATTTTCCCGATAGCCTTCGGATGGATACCGTCTCGTGGTGGATCAAGAATTATATAATCCGGTTTTTCCTCTATCTCATCAAGCACCTTGAGGACATCACCTGCGATAAATTTACAGTTATCAAGACCATTAAGAGCTGCATTTTCCTTTGCTGCGCAAACTGCCTCCTCAACTATTTCGACACCTACTACTTCCTTACACACCGATGCCATAAGCTGCGCGATGGTGCCGGTTCCGCTGTAGAGGTCGTAGACTGTTTTACCGTTTAGCGAATCCTTGTCATCTCCCAGGATAAACTCTCTCGCTGTCTCATATAGTACCTCCGCTCCGAGTGAGTTGGTCTGGAAAAATGAGAATGGTGTGATTTTGAATTTCAGACCTAAGAGCTCCTCGTAGAAATATGAATCTCCGTAGAGCACATCTGTGCCCTCGTTTTTGACCACATCTGCCACGCTGTCATTTTGGGTGTGTAAAACGCCCTTGAATCTGCCGTCATAGTGCCTGGTCAAAAGTGCATATCTAAAGCCTGCGAGCAGTTCCTCCTCGTTGAAGCCCTCTGTCTGTGTGGTGGTGACAAGGTCGACTATGATTTCACCGGTTTTTGTTGCCTTTCTGACAAGCAGATGCCGCAGATAGCCCTTGTGTGTTGCTCTGTGGAAATATGGGATATTGTTTTTTGAAAAATAATCAAGTGTTGCCTTTAATATTGTCCTGAAATCCTCATCCACAATCTGACAGTCTGATACTGTCACAAGGTCATAAAAGCTTCCTATTTTGTGGATGCCAAGCGCAAGAGGGGCATCCTTGTACTCATCTCCGAAGGAATAAACCATCTTGTTTCTGTATGCTCTCTTTTTCGGACTTCCATGTATCCCTATAAACTCATATCCTGACTCTTTTTCAGTGCCGATAGCATCCGAAATGAGCTTTTTCACCTGGGTAAGCTTCATATCAAGCTGCTTTTCGTAAGGCACTGTCTGATATGTACAGCCCCCGCACATTCCAAAGTGAGGACATGGCTCTTCTGTCTCCAGAGGCGATTTCTCAATTACCTCCATGAGTCTGCCCTCTGCTCTTTGATGCTTTACTTTATTTACAACAAATTCCACCTTCTGTCCCGGAATTGTATTTTTCACAATTACTCTGTCGCCATCATCTGTAACGGCTATTCCCTTGTTTGGGAAGTCTACTCTTTCTACGGTTCCTGTTCCTCTAAATCCTTTTTTCATGTAATTCTTATCTCTCTTTATACTTTATTATTCCTTTGTATGCCTGACTGCAAATGCCTTGCTTCACACATAAAGAAAAATGAGGACTACATATGTAGCCCCCATTATCTAAAAACGATTATTTCTCTTCTTTAGTCTTTGGTGCCTCTTTTTCCTCTTCAGCATCATCATCGTCTTCATCCTCGAAGAAATCATCATCGAATTCATCATCATACTCATCATCGAAATCATCTAAATAATCCGGTGTGAAAAACCTGTAGATACCATATGCCGCTGCTGCAACAGCAACTAATACACCAATGATGGCAAATATGATAACAGCCTTGGAAGGCTTCTTGTCTTCCTCTTCTTTTTTGAGAAGGTCATTAAGCTTTGCCATGCTGAGCTTCTCTGCAAGCTTGTTGTCCTTTAATAATTCTTCAACTTTACTCATAATTCAATCCGCTCCTTTTCCAAAAGTAATTGTCAAATGCTATTTGTTAAATCCATTATAGCATATTATATCCAATTTTCCTATAAAAATTACAATAATTTTAGTCAATTTTTTTCAATTTGGCAAATGAAGCAAACATCTTTTTGGTACCGGCCTTGTCAAAGTCCACAGTGACCTCATAATCCCTGCCGCCTTCTACAATTGCCATGACCTCTCCCGCGCCAAACTTGATGTGTGATACTCTGTCTCCTACCTTATATGAAAGGCCGCCGGTGGTATTGGCACTGGCAAATGACTTCTGATTGCTCACAGGCGTGTAGACAGGTGTCCTTGTACGCTGTGTATTAAAGGTGGTCGCATACTCTGTGCCGTATGTAGGTGTCTTTTTGAAGGCCTCCTTAGCCTTTCTGTACGTGCTCTGCGAATTTCTTTCAAGGTCATCATCACGGCGCTTTGGCTCATAGACCTCACCTGACATAAGCTCGCGCGGAATCTCCTTCACAATTCGCGATACCTTGTTGAACTGTGTCTCTCCACGCACCATGCGCATACGTGCAGATGTGATGGTCT
>ENA-ORLD01000118-ORLD01000118.1-human-gut-metagenome-genome-assembly--contig:-NODE-118-length-15965-cov-10.2417_pt1 | contig 15965 bp, 16 predicted proteins | sample MGYA00243067_ERZ508824 | MGnify/ENA primary metagenome ERZ508824 (study PRJEB26277, sample SAMN04329789) | human gut metagenome | biome: human-associated habitat | host: Homo sapiens | place: USA... | reverse complement strand
TTTTTTTATTTCTTTATAGACCGTGGAAAATTTTTGGTTACCGTTCGCATCCGCCTGTGAGAATCGTTGTGATGTGAGTGGATTTAATCCCCTCTGTCACTGTCTGCAAAAGTATGCGGTATGTATCCTCCACAAGCTCACAGTCCGACGGTTCAATCCCAAGCTCTGCTGCTTTTTTGAGAATGAACCTGACCTTGTCATCATCATGCTCCACCGCATAGATGTCATCAAACATACCTGCATAGTATCTGTCTAAAAAACTGCGCTTTGCAGCTGTCTCGATTTTTGTGCCTGATGTGGTAAGCACATACAACTTCGTGCCTTTTTCCTTTGCCTTCATGGCATACTCCTTTACCTGCATCACAGGACGGCACCACTCATATGTATCCTCACCATGCTTACTGCAGTAGTCTGCCCACTGCACATCTGACATTCCTATCTGAAATTTTCCGTTTACCTTGTAGCACGGACTGCTTAAAGTGCCGTCTACGTCTATGAACATTGCCTGCATAGTGTCTGCTCCTATATAGTTAGTTTATGCAGCTATAATAACATAAATCAGTGGAAGTTTCCTTAATCCTACCTGCTCATATCATAATAGCGCGCATATATTCCATCCAATGCCAAAAGCTCCTCGTGTGTGCCTCTTTCAGCAATGCCACAGTCAGCTACCACGAGAATTTCGTCCGCATTTCTGATTGTCGAAAGTCTGTGGGCAATTGTGATAGTCGTTCTGTCCTTTGCCAGCTCCTCAAGACTTTTCTGGATAAAGCGCTCGCTCTCATTGTCAAGGGCACTGGTTGCCTCATCAAGTATTAGCACAGGCGGATTTTTAAGGAACACCCTCGCAATGGAAATCCTCTGCTTCTGCCCTCCTGACAATCGGGTGCCTCTCTCTCCCACAAACGTATCGTATTTATCCGGCAGCTCCATGATAAAATCGTGTATATTCGCCTTTTTGGCCGCATCTACAATCTCATCCATCGTCGCATCCGGTTTTCCATAGGCGATATTGTCCTTTATACTTCCGCCAAACAGATAAACATCCTGCGAAACCAGTCCAATCTGCGAGCGAAGGCTCTCAAGCGTGAGCTTTCTCACATCATTTCCATCTATTGTGACCCTGCCCTCCGTCACGTCATAAAACCGCGGAAGCAGTGAGCATATTGTCGTCTTTCCGCTTCCTGACGGTCCAACAAGCGCAATTGATTTTCCTGCCGGTATCTCAAAGGATACATGCGAAAGCACCGGTGTATCATCATCGCTATAGTGGAACGAAACATCCTCGTAACAGACATTTCCCTTTACATTTTTAAGCGGTTTTGCATCAGCAGCATCAACTATCTCCGGCTCAGTTTCCACCACCTCTAAGAATCTTCTAAAGCCCGAAAGCCCTTTCTGCATCATCTCAGTCAGCTCTACAAGTATCTGGATAGGACTGATAAAGATGCCTATATACAGTGCATACATAGCAAGGTCGGATGCCTCCATCCTTCCATGCGCTATCAAAAAACCACCAAATACCAGCGTAACAAGATACATCATCCCCTGGAAAAATGCATTTCCGCTCATAAAGCTTCCCATACATCTGTAATTTGCATCCTTTGAAATCAGGAAATTTTCATTACTTCTGTTAAATTTTTCCTGCTCGATGCGCTCATTGGCAAATGACTGCACCACCCTTATGCCCGCCAGAGTATCCTGAAGACTCGAATTAATATCACCGATTTTTCGCCTGTTATCCATAAAGGTTTCCTGCATTTTCTTATTCTGGCCATATGAAAATACAAGCATAAGCACCACAAGAATAAGCATAGGAACCGCAAGCATACGGTTTATCATAAACAGAAAAATGAACGAACCGATTATCTTTATAAGCGATATAAAAAGATTCTCCGGTCCGTGATGCGCAAGCTCCGATATATCAAACAAATCGGATACGAGCTTGCTCATCATCTGTCCTGAATTATTCTGATCATAATACGAAAAAGAAAGCTCTTCATATTGGTCGAAAAGCTCCTTTCTCATGTCGCGTTCCATCCTCGCTCCCATCATGTGCCCCGCATATGTCACATAATACCTGCACACAGTCTGTATGATATATGCCACCAAAAGGCCTATTGTAATAGGAATCAGCGCAGAAATGATCTTTCCCGGTGCTCCTGCAAAAAGGGTTTTTGTCAGCGTGCGAAGCAGCTGCGGAAACGCCAGATCTATGGCACTGATTATTGTTGCACAAAGCAGGTCTATGAAAAAGACTGCTTTGTAGGGTTTGTAGTATTTGATAAATTTCTTTAATGTTTGCATGGTGTTCTCCTGGGATGTTCTTTTTAAAACAATTTGTTTCTCAACGTACATCATTATATATAGGTAAACCTATATATGCAATAGTATAACCAATGAAAATCTCACCGAATATTAGTATAATCCAAAAAGAAGCACATGCAGCTTGCCACCCTATCACCATCATTGCGATACAAATGAGGCTGATCGGTCTCAAACTTATACACCTGTCCCCTATGGATTTCCTGTACATGGTCGTGACACTCGACCGTCAGCACACCGTCTGTGACTGTAAGATACTCGCGTGTTTTCTCGCCGTGCCCACCGCTTGTATACACGCCGCCCGGCTCCACGTCGATACGGTATACCTCGACCTCCCTTGAGTCCTCGTATGGGAAGCATGTCCATACCCTGTACTGTCCCAAAAGCTCCTTTGTCGGGACCAGATCATCCGGAGATATGAGCGCATAGTCCACTCTCGGCGGATCTATAAGTCTTTGAAACTCAATTCGCAGACCGCTAGTGATTTTACCAAGCACTCCGATAGATGGATTCGCTGTGCCCTTTTCTATCTGAGCAAGCATGCTTTTACTCACACCGGTCTGCTCCGCTACCTGATCTAAGCTCATGCCCTTTGACTGGCGTATTCTTTTTAAATTTTCAGATACATTGTGTGACAGATAATCCATACTCATATCTCCGTTTTTGCATTTAATTTTCTAACTATACTGTTTATAATCATATAAGGTAACTATTCGGAATAGTTACCTTACATGTTGTATTTTATAAGTTTTACAGTGCCCTGCGATACAGCATCTCGATATCGCACTGGCGTGAAGCCCTTGGATTGACAGCAATGTTGCCGCTCTTCATGGCATCGACAGCCATCGGCTCTATCTTGCTTTCTATCTCTTCCTTTGTGACTGTTCCGTTTTTGCTGGCATTGTTGATTGCGATGGTCAGATTCTCTGGGATTCCGATGTCTGCGCAAAGCTCCCTGATTGCATCTACAAGCATCATCAGCTCAAATTCGTCCGCATATGCAGGAATCTGGCTTATATCATTGTAGATAGTCAGATACTTGCCATGGTCTGCAAGTGCATTGTACTCTGCGATTACAGGAAGCAGCACTGCATTTGCCACTCCGTGAGGCACATCGAAAAATGCGCTGACCGGATGGCTCATTGCATGCACATTTCCAAGTCTTGCAAATGAGAATGCTATTCCTGCAAAAAGTGAGCCTGTCATCATAGCTTCAGCAGCCTCGATATCGTTTCTGTTTGCTACAAATCTGCGAATATTTTTACCGATAAGTGCCATCGCTTTTTCTGCCAGTGCATCAGAAAATGGCGATGCCGCTGTGGATACATATGCCTCCTCGGCATGGATAAATGCATCAATTCCGCAAGCTGCTGCCACGCTTGCCGGTGCTGTTGTGATGAGCTGGGCATCGAGAATTGCATATTTTGGCAATATCTCATAGCTGAATACTGTGAGCTTATAGTTTCTGCTATGATCTGTGATTACAGAGAATGCTGTCACCTCTGAGCCGGTTCCTGCGGTGGTTGGTATCGCAATGAGCGGTACGATTGGTCCCGGCACCTTGTGTGCTCCCTCATAGTCTGTGACGCTTCCGCCATATTTGGCAACCACACCCACTGCTTTTGCCACATCCATCGGTGAGCCGCCTCCGAATGCCACGATAAAGTCTGCGCCCGACTCCAGGTATTTTGCTGTGGCTTTCTCCACTGTTGTGACAGATGGATTTGCCTATAAATGTAAAAGTGTATGCTTTTATGTCAACTGATGCCAGATAATCTGCTGCCTTTTTTACAAGTCCCATCTTCTCAAGATGAGGTCCTGAAATGATGAGCGCATGCTTACCTCCAAGCTTTTTGGCTATTTCCGGCAGCTTTGAAAGACTGCCCTTTCCCACTGTGATGTCCTGTGGCACCGAAAAATTAAATGTTTCCATATATAATCTGTCCTTTCTGTTTCCTAGCTTGCTTTCTTTGCAAGTACCCTGTCTATTGCAGCATCGATAACCTTATCCAGCTCAACCTCATCTGCCTCCGGCATAAGTGTTGCAGCATCCTCATCTGAGATGAGCTCAACAAGTGTACCAAATGACTCCTTGTATTTCTTTTTACAGAAGACGAAGAATACCACGCCAAGTGCACACCATGCAAGCACGATGCCCCACTCCTGGGCGATAAGTGTTCCGCCGCTTCCCGGTATGCAGTACATTGCAACCATGAAGCCTGACATGATGACCGCCATCGTTCCAAAGAACCTGTATGCGGGAACCTTGTAAGGTCTTGGCATATCCGGCTTCTTCTTGCGAAGAATAATGAATGAAAGAGCAACCATGCAATATGCCACACAGCAGCCAAAGTTACCGGCATCACTGATCCATACGAGCATCTTTCTGCCTGCAAAAGGTGCAAGCATTGTGAGAGATCCGATGAGAATCAGTGCATTGATAGGTGTCTTGTGCTTTGGATGAAGCTTTGCAAAAAACTTTGGAATCATATATGACTCTGCCATTGAGTACATGGCACGCGAGCCACCGAGCATAAATGAGTTCCATGAGGTTACGATACCGCACATTCCGCCGACTATTATAACCTTTGCCATTATCTTTGTGTTGAATGCGGCAGCCATTGCATCTGCTGTGACAAGTCCTGTTGCCTGCTCTGAATCAACAATTGCCTGTGGGCCCATGACAAGACCTACCGCAACAATGACAAGTGCATAGAACACAACTGCCAGAACTACTGATAAGATAAGTATTGAGCCGATTTTCTTTGCCGGAACATTGATCTCCTCAGCCGCCTGAGGTATTACGTCAAATCCGATAAAATAAAATGGTGACAGAGCTGCCACTCCGATAATTGCCTTTACATTCAGACCTGCAGAGCTGCTTGCAAACATCTGTCCGTCCAGGTTATCAACTGTTCCATTGATTACCGATGCAATTATCAACAAAATTCCGGCGCCACCAATAATACATGTGAGCACAGTCTGTAAAATCGCTGCTGTCTTTGCGCCGATAATGTTTATCATCATAATTAAAAATGCCACAACTATCGCCACAATAAGCCAAGAAGCATAGATATCAAAGCCTGCTACCGTATACAGGTAGCCCTTCAAAAAGCCCGGCCACAGATATGTGATGATTGTTGGGAAAGCGCATGCCTCAAAGCATGCCACACTGACATATCCAAGGATAATCATCCACGTACATATGAATGAACCTGTCGAACCCATTGCCTTGTAGCTGAATACATGCTCGCCACCGCACTGAGGCATGGCTGCTGTCAGCTCCGCGTAGGTCATTCCCACGAAAAATATCATGATACCGCCGATTACGAAGCCGATTGCGGCACCGAGCACTCCGCCCTTTTCAATCCAGCCTCCGGTTGAGACAACCCAGCCCCAGCCAATCATGGCTCCAAATGCAATTACAAGTACGTCCCAGGCATTCAGGACTTTGTTAAATTCTGATTTTTTCTGTTCCATTACTTGTCACCTCCAGCTTCTGTCTTACTTTCATTCTCTACCACTTTTCTTGCCAAAGACTCAATAAGCTCCGCTGTGCCATCCACTCCTAACAGGCTGCTGTCTATAAGCATATCCCTGTTGTGTCTGTCGCCTCGGTTGCTTCCTGTCAGCGCCATGTGACGCTTATGATAACGCTTATCCTTTTCAGTGATAAAAAGCTTTGCATCATCCTCCGACAAATTGTGGCTCTTCATTACGTTTTCAATCCTCACTTCATCCGGTGAATATATGAAAATACGTAAAATCGGTTTATGTTCCTTTAGTATATAGTCTGCTGAACGACCGATAATCACACACGACTCACGGTCTGATAATTTTCTGATTATAGTTTTCTGGACATGAATTGCACGCTCTGTGAGGTCTGCATATTTGGAGAAAGAGCCTCTGACATCACCCTCTGCACCTTTTCCGGCGATGGTGATACCTTCCTCAACCTTTTCCATGATATCCTTTGGAATACCGACCTCTTTTATGATTTCATCTACCGTATCCCTGTCATAAAATTTGATTCCCAGGTCTTTAGCAACCTTTTTGCCAATCTGGTTTCCTTTAGCGCCATATTCGCATCCTATTGTAATAACAAGATGTGCCATTTCGTTCCCCTCGCTTTTCTTATATACATCTTTATAATATGTTGATATTGTTCAAAAGAAGGGCGCACGAAGCTAATCGTGACGCCCTTGTCCTTTATCCGGCTCGTAAAATCTGCCGCAATATATTCTGTTGCCTGCTTTAAATATAATTCAAACCTTCTATGAAAGTGACTCAACAGTCTCCTTGATGATATCAAATGCCTTGTCGCACTCTTCCTCGCTTACGATAAGCGGTGGAACCATACGGATGATATGGCTTCCGATTGCTGTGATAAGCATATGACGGTCGAAGCAGCCATGCTTTACATCTACACCTGAGATTGTATCGTCAAACTCAACACCAACTAAGAGTCCCTGATGTCTTACCTCTTTTACGTGTGGAAGCTTCTCAAGCTTAGCTGCGAAATAATCACCAACCTTCTTTGCATTTCCGGCAAGATCTCTGTCAAGCAGCTCGTTTACTTCTGCTAGTGCTGCTGCACAGCATACAGGATGTCCGCCAAAGGTTGTACCGTGTGAACCGGCTGAGAACGCTTTTGAAACCTCCTCTGTAGCACAGATAGCACCGATTGGCATTCCACCGCCAAGGCCTTTTGCCATAGAAACGATATCAGGCTTGATGCCGTAGTTCATGTAGCTCATTACAGCTCCGGTTCTGCACCATCCTGTCTGAACCTCATCAATAAGGAGGAGCATGCCCTTCTCATCGCAGAACTCGCGAAGTCCCTTCATGAATTCAGGTGTTGCAGGATGAACACCGCCCTCGCCCTGTACAGGCTCAATCATGATAGCGATTGTGTTCTCTGTGCAAGCATCCTTGAAAGCCTTTAAGTCATTGTAAGGAGCATATGAGAAGCCGTATGTCATAGGACCAAAGCCCACCTGGCATCCGTTTCCAGGCTGTCCTGTAGCTGACATAGCACCGAAAGTTCTGCCGTGGAAGCCGTCCTTTGCAGTTACGATGTGATATCTGTTTGGACCATATTTCTCTATACCATATTTACGAGCCATCTTAATCATAGCTTCATTTGCCTCAGTTCCTGAGTTCTGGTAGAAAATCTTGTCCATTCCGATAGTCTTGCAAACCTTCTCAGCAAGCAGAGCCTGTGGAATGGTGTATGGATAGTTGAATGTATGCATGATGTCATCCACCTGATCCTTGACTGCTGCAACAACCTTAGGGTTTCTGCTGCCGGCATTGTTTACGGCGATTCCTGCGTAAAAGTCAAGGTATGGTGTGCCATTCTCATCATACAGATACATGCCCTCAGCAGTCTCAGCGATGAAATCGAAACGCTCATATGTCTCAATCATATACTTCTTTACTTTGTCTTTGATGTCCTGTGCTGTTAATCCTGTGTCTTTTAATTTCATAATATATTGCCTCCTAATTTAAATATCCTTGTGATTTTGATAAATAAAAAAGAGCAAAGTGCTTCACCGGTTAGCGTCTTTGCTCTTAAATATTCATAATTAATATGTAGTTGTTTGTTCGTTTTCTTTTGTGTATTATTTTGAACAAGTAAACAATATCACGTTCAATATATTGTGTCAACAATTTTCATTAAAAATGCGAAATACCTCACAATTGTCACTTTAAAGGTGTTTATTCTTAAAATTATTAACATAAATCGCCATTTAATGCTTAAAATATTATTTTAATGTAATGTTTTGTGCATTATATTGTCTGTACATTATTCTGTTGCTATGTTCCTTTTCATCATTTATATATATTATAAAGAACATGATACACATACCACATTATACGTATTTCTTTCCATTAAATAAAAAATCCGGGTACTCTCATTTGAGTACCCGGTCCATTCACCTGTTGCTATGCATTCTTTATAAGCTCCTGTTTACGGAAGGTACGGAACAATCCAATCTGCTCCAGTGCCTTTGCAATGCCGAAAAAGACAATTGAATCTATAGGCCACATAATAAGGTTCTTAAGTGCACGCATTGGAAGGATTGCCATGAGTGCCTGTCCATACAGTACCTGCAGACACAGAGTATTGAGAATGACATTGCAGATGAGCATTACTACAAACTTCGCAGCAAGCACTCTCCATATGGTAAGCTTTTTCTTATAAAAGAAACATCCATATAAAACACCTGCAAGCATTACAACAAGTGTAAGCTGTGGACAAAATGGTCCTGTAGGCTTCATCAGATACTTGATTATGTCAAGCGCTCCGTGGAAAACAGCTCCGGCAACCGGTCCAAACAGGTAATCAACGATACCATTTGGAATACCGGAAAAACCGATACGGATAAGCTGTCCATATTCGATGGAGAAATATCCAAGGATAACGGCAACTGCAGCAAGCATTGCCATAGTTGTGATGGTTCTGACCGATTTAAGCTCTCGGGCAGAATCGGTGAACAAAGTAACGAATTTTTTCATTAAAAAATTACCTCCTTTGCAGACCTCACCGAACTACAACAGGAGATAATTAATATCTTCGGATGCAGCGGGATGCGACTCATGTACCGCAAGATTTTCTTTTCGTCCGGGTGACAACTCCCTGTTCATCCGGCACTTAACGCACATGTGTCTACTCTGCTAAAATTTATTTATTTGTAACGTATTAAAGTATATCACACTCTAATATCAAATCAAGTCTTTTTATTCAATATAATAATTAAAGGGCCAAAATACCTTTTGACCCTCATATCTTATCGTATCCTACTATTTTATTTACTCTATCTTGGATCCGGACGATGCTTCATGTCACGGATAGGAATATTGGCAACGAGTGCCGGAACCATTCCGTTGTTAGAATCAGACTCTGTCTCTGTGATTTTCACATCAAGAGCTTCCGCATCAATATCCATATAGCGGGAAATAACCTCAATGATATCCCTTTTCATCATCTCCATCATCTCCGATGAGCAGTTTGCACGGTCAGAAACCAGCACCAGCTTCAGGCGATCCTTTGCAACATTACCAGAAGATTTCTTTTTAAATAAATCCATTATACCCATGGTACGTATCCCCCTTTAATTTTTCTTAAACATATCCTTTAGCTTTTCAAAGACACCATGCTTCTGGTTTAAATCAAGGAAAGGAACCTCCTCGCCCATGATACGGCGGCAGATATTCATATATGCCTTTCCTGCAAGGCTGTCTGAGCCAACTAACGGCTCACCACGGTTTGTAGAAATAACAATCTGCTCATCATCCGGTACTGCACCGATTAAGTTGACTGCAAGGATCTCTGTTACATCATCCACATTCATCATATCACCGCGCTTAACCATATCGACACGCAGACGGTTGACAATCAGATCAATGCGCTTCATCTCATTTGCCTCGAGAAGGCCAACAATACGGTCAGCGTCACGGATTGCTGATACCTCAGGTGTAGTGACAACAAGTGCACGGTCAGCTCCTGCAACGGCATTCTTGAAGCCCTGCTCGATACCTGCCGGGCAGTCAAGCAGAATATAGTCAAACTCCTCACGAAGCTCATTGATAAGCTCAACCATCTGCTCCGGTGTAACAGCATCCTTGTCCCTTGTCTGGGCTGATGGAAGCAGACACAGATCCGGATATTTCTTATCCTTGATAAGGGCCTGACGTATACGGCATTTACCCTCAACGACGTCTACGAAATTGTATACAAAACGAATCTCACAATATACCCTCAACGACATCTACGAGATTGTATACAATACGATTCTCAAGTCCCATAACAACATCCAGGTTACGCAGTCCGATGTCAGTATCAATCATAACAACCTTTTTATTTAACTGTGCAAGACCTGTACCGATATTTGCTGTGGTTGTGGTCTTGCCCACACCACCCTTTCCTGATGTGATAACGATTACTTCGCTCATGAACTTTCTTCCTCCTACGTTCCTAAATGCTATTTAAAATATTTTTAGTAATTGGTTCGATGTAAATATATCCATCCTTTGCGATGGCTATCTGTGCCTGCTCCTGCACCGGCTTTTCCTTGCGCCTTCCCCTGTGCTTCGGCTGAGGCTCGTCCGGACTCTTCGCAATCAAATCACCAATCTGAATCTGAATCGGCTGCATGTCAAGTGCAAATACAAAACAGCTCCTGTCACCTGTACATCCGGCGTGAACATTGCCCTTTAATGCACCAAGAATAACGATATTGCCCTGAGCTATAATCTTGGCTCCCGGATTGACATCACCTATGATTGTGACCGAAGACTCGCTGGTAATCACCTGGCCTGACCTGAGCGTACCACGGTAAAACTGCTCCGGAACACTGACTGTTGCAACATTCTCGCACTGCTTCTGCACTGCCTCATTAAATGCCTCAACCTGCTCCTTCATAATGGCTTCCTGCTCGGTACCACTCTCCACAATGCACAAAATCTCAATTGTGGTATTTTCCTCAATAGCTGCAATTATCTGCTGCTGTTCATCATCTGAAAGATGCCTTCCCTCAAATGAAATAGCAAGCTTTGCGTTTTTAAAAAAATTGGCGGATGCCTTAAACTTCTCTACAACTGCCTTTATCAAATCAGCAAATGACATATCCGCATCTAAAACTAAATTGATTCCATATTTATTACTCTTTATCGTAACCGACTGTGACATGAGTACCTCCAATATCATTTAATATGAAATTCATTACTCCTAATTATACATTTTTATGTGGCTTCACGCAACCTTTTTCTGTAGGCTTCATTAGGCTATACTGCCCAACAGACCTTTTATAATCTATTTCTGTTCTGTTTCCTTATCTTCTTTATCCTACTGCCGAAGACAAAACATCAGATTGTCTACACACCATGTCGATAATTTCAAGGAAGTCTTATAAACTACTTCTTAAATTTATATTTCCCTTTTCCGTGACCGGATACCGGTTCAATAATATCTGCCTTTACCAAATTGGAAAGAAGTTTTGAAGCACCTGAACCTTTCAGCTCAAGAAGTTCCATAACTGCACTTCTTCCAAACACCTCATCAAAGCCAAACTTCTCAAAAAGTCTATGGATATGAATCGTCGTTTTTACCGAGAAATCACTACCTTTTTCGGAAAGTACACTGTCAATATCCACTTTTTTGTCCTGAATATCCACTTTTCCATTCTCAATATCCACTTTTGTATCCCCAATGTCCACTTTCTCTTCGTTCAAGAGTCCACTTATATGAAGATTTCGATTACGAAGCTCATTTTTCTCGTTACATATTAGATAAAAGCATGTAAAATTTCTTTTACATAGCTTAATTGCGGTCTATTTAGCTTGTTTCTTGACTACTCAGGAAAAATATTTCTACCCTCGCCCCACCTGTATTTTCAGAATTTGAAAGTTTAATACCTCCACCATATTTTTCAGCCACAGTTTTTGCAAAAAATAGTCCCATCCCATAATGGGCTTCGCCATTTCTACTTGTGTCATCCATAAAAAACTGCTCTGTGCCATGCAATAATGCTTCTTTTGTAAATCCTGATCCGCTATCCTCCACAATGAATGTCAGCCGGCCATCCTGCTCCTTTGCGTCAATATAAACGATTCCATTTTCTTTTGAATGCTCCACTGCATTCTGAATCACATTCATTACGGCCCGGAACATTGGATCATAAGCAATCGTTACCTTTTTATCACTTTGTTCCGCCTTCCAATCTATCTTCTGGTGATAGATTTCTACCAGTCCGAGTGCCTGTTCCTTTATATCTGCGAAAAAATCTTCTAACCTCACCGTTGTATAGGTAACATCACTGCAATTCCATGATTTTGTGACATCTATCAACTGTTTTACATAACTTTGTATCTGTGTTGTGCCGTTCAAAACATAAGTGATATTATTCTTCTGTTCTGTGGTCAGTTCAGTCTCTGAAAGTAGTTCTGCATTTCCCCGTACAATCGTAAGAGGTGTTTTAATATCATGCGCCAAAGCAGACATCTGCTGTTTCTTTTCCTGCTCTGTTTTCCACTGCTTTTCTAAAGATTCTCGCAATGCATCTCGCATATCATCGATTGCCGATAAACAGTCATCAAACTCTTTGATACCGGAACAGGATGTCTCATATTCCAGATTTTGATCCTTTATTTGTCCGATTGCGTCTAATACAGGCTGCATCTGCTTTTTGATTCTTTTTCCAAAACGTATGGACGGAATGATGATAATCGCTACCGCTCCAATCACAGACATAATAATCATCACATTCTGTGGTCCTATAAAATGCTCCCTCAAAAAAGCTGAATGATATTGAGGTGTCAGGCGATATTGCAATACAACATATTCATTTTCCCTTACAATTACTTTATAAAAATATTTCCCGGATGCGTTTCCGTACTTTGCAACATTCCATGCTATCTGTTCGTATTGTTCTGACAGATCTCCACCTATTTTCTCTCCATTCTCTGAAAAGATTACATAATCACAAAGTGCGGGAATCATCTCAGCAGTCACTTTATCTGCACGTAGAATCGTATCATATGCTTCATTAATCTTTTGCTCTGCATAATTTGCCGGATAAATACAGCCCACACTAATCAAAAGGTACAGCAGCAGATAAGCAACAATCACCAAACCAACTAATGATCCAAGCATGACCAGTACATATCTCATAAAAATCCTGCTGAGTGCATTGCTTCTCTTTACTCTTCCCATTTATATCCAATCCCCCAGACTGTTTTTATCGGTGTATAATCATAATCCGCAAATTTTGCTCTTATATTTTTGATATGCGTGATTATAGTACTGTCATTACTCTCATTGTCAAAGCCAAAGACCGCTTCCAATATCTGTTCCTTCGAGAAAACCTGTCCTCTGTTTTTAGCCAGAAATTCACAGATTTCGTACTCTGCTTTCGTAAACGGAAGTTCTTTATCATCCATCAACAGTTTCTTTTGAGATATCTGAATGCAGACTCTCCCTAAAACCATCCGGACAGAATGTTCCCTGTGCTCTCTTCTAAGATGTGCATTGATCCTTGCCCGAAGTTCCATCACTCCAAATGGCTTTGAAATATAATCATCTGCTCCTAAAGAAAGTCCGTTTACCAGACTGTTTTCCTCCGTTTTTGCCGTAAGAAACAAAATCGGACAATCCACAAGTGCCCTGATTCTTTTGCATAATTCGAAGCCATCAATTCCAGGCATCATAATGTCCAGTAAAATCAGGTCATAACGATGTAATTCTTCCATATTAATTTTTAGTGGATTACTTACTTTGGTAACCAGATGTCCATCCTTATTCAAAATGCTTTCTATCATTTCCAAAATTGCCGGTTCATCATCAACTGCCAGTATTTTTGCCATAGTTTCCCTCGATTCTATTCCGATATTCTGTTTCCTTCCCAGTGGTTTACCCACCAAAAATAGTATACCATACTAATCCCTGTAAATATTAAGCAACCTGGTATGAATGACAACCATTCACCTACACTAGTTTCTCCCAATACAGATTGCAGATAAGTATATGGTACTCTACCCGTCCAGCAGACAAATACATATTTCCACACATAATCTCCAAGTCCGGTAAGCATCAATGCACTAATTAGTCCTGATATAATCCCTGCTCCAATGGATACCCCTTTTCCAAACTGAAAAGCCAGAATCAGCTGCCACAGATAAAGTGGAACACTGCTTCCCCACAGCAGCAATGCTGCAAATATACATCCTTTCATGATTTCGATATCGCTTGATGCGATTCTTCCAAATCCAATTCCGAATATGATTGCTGTCAATAGGATAGAGCACAGACACAAAACCAGTAGCATCAACAGTTTCGATAAAAATGCTGCAGGTTTATCCGGTAAAGACAACAGATTTTGAAAATCACCTGCATTTTGTTCCTGTTCCATCACACTTGCTGTAAAAATTCCAATAAGTACCGGAAGTCCTGCTCCTATTGCCTGATAAAATGCAATCACTTTCATATTTTCATTCCATGGTGAAAAAAAGTAATATATTAAAAATATAACGCTGGTTATAATCGGAATCAGTAAGTGTGCCAGAATCACAGATGTTCCTTTCATCTTTCGCAAGTCTGCATTAAGAGATCTTCCAATCATCTTATTTCACCTCTCTTCTCTCAAACCATTTCAAAAACAGAACCGTTACAAAAACAAACCAGATGATTGAGAGACACATTCCCGGAACAATGACTCCCGTATCCAAAAGAGGATTGCCTGCTTCTGCGGCAAGTCCATTTGGTAAAACATGAAGCAACGGGCACATCATTCGCATAGGGATTGCAGAAACAAGTACATACCAGATTCTGGTTTGTGATATTACCACACCGCTGACGGTAATAAATAGGCAGACGAACAGGTTTACAATCATTCCAAATCGTTCACTTAAAAATAAAGCTACCGGAATCTCCCATAACTCAGAAACCGTCAGAAACAATACTGCAATCAACGCTCCTCCAACTGGAACATGTGTCGTTAGAAGAAAGCCTCCAAGCGTTGCTCCTGCAAACACAATCACATTAGAAAACAAAATCATGTACCCAATATAAATAATTTTCCCCAGCAACAATTTTCTTCTGTCTGTGGGAATAGTCATTAAATGATAGTATTTTATCTTTTTCTCCTGCGCCACAGAAAGATAACAAAATAGAGCAATCATCCCCGGCAGCAAAAGTGTATACCACCAGTTCCAAACACTTTCTGCATAAGCATTTGTCATCCCAAGAGTAAATATAAATGCCATGACAAATGTAAGAAGAGGAAATCCCCAGATAAACTTTTTTCGCATGGTTCTTTTGGCTTTTTGATGTTCTGCTTTTATAATATTAACCATGGATTTCACCTGCTTTCTGGTTTTTTCTTACCACATTCATAAACAAATCTTCAAGATTATCTCCCTGCTTTAATGCTCCTTCGTATCCTAAGATTCCACCTGAAATAATCCCGACTTTATCTGCAAGTAACTGTACCTCTGAGAGAATATGACTGGAGAGAATTACAGTGATTCCCTGTTCCGGAAAAGACCGGATCAGCTCTCGTAATTCCTCGATGCCTATTGGATCTAATCCATTCGTAGGTTCATCCAATATCAAAAGTTCCGGTTCTCCAAGCAATGCCATTGCAATGCCTAGTCTTTGCTTCATCCCCAAAGAAAACTGTCCTGCTTTCTTCTTTCCGGTGTTTGTAAGTGATACAATCTGCAAGACCTCATCAATTCTGTTTTCATCTGTACCAAGCAATAATTGTCTTACCTTCAAATTCTCTCTGGCGGAAAGATTTTCATAAATAGGCGGATTTTCAATTAACGCTCCTATTTTTGATAAATCTTTCCTATCCAAAAGTTTTCCATCAAAGTAAATCTTTCCTGCAGTTGGTTTCATCATACCGGTCAGCATTTTCAATGTGGTAGATTTACCAGCGCCATTCGGTCCAAGCAGTCCATAAATCTGTCCCTTTTCGATATTAAGTGAAACATTATTTACCGCTTTCTGTTTTCTAAAATATTTACATAGATTTTGTGTCTGTAACATCATTTCCATCTTTACTATCCTTCCTTCTATATTTCATTTCTTACTGAAATATAACCTAACAGAAAAAAATAAAGATTTGATGAAGATT
>ENA-ORLD01000109-ORLD01000109.1-human-gut-metagenome-genome-assembly--contig:-NODE-109-length-16396-cov-5.75142_pt1 | contig 16396 bp, 12 predicted proteins | sample MGYA00243067_ERZ508824 | MGnify/ENA primary metagenome ERZ508824 (study PRJEB26277, sample SAMN04329789) | human gut metagenome | biome: human-associated habitat | host: Homo sapiens | place: USA... | reverse complement strand
CTCCCCTTTTTGTAGTCTGAAGCTGTAACATGTAATATGTCTTTTTAGTGATAAAGCTTGCCACAATAAGTGACAAAGGTGTGATGAGCACTACAATGCATGATATCTTCACATCTATTGTGAGCATGAAAATAAGCGTACCTGCTATTGTTGCAATTCCTGTAAAGAGCTGTGTGAAGCCCATCAAAAGTCCCTCTGAAAATGTATCTACATCGGCGATGATACGGCTGACCATATCACCGTGTGAGTGGCTGTCAATATAGGAAAGTGGCATTTTTTCAATGTTTAAAAATGCATCACGCCTTATATCCCTCACTATGTTGTAGGTCATCCTGTTGTTGCAGATATTTGTAAGCCACTGGGCTGCTGCCGCTATGACGACTATTATTGCTGCTCTCGTGAGGATGGCTGTCATAGCCGTAAAATCAACCTTTCCTTTTCCTACAATCAAATCAATTGCGCGTCCTGTGAGAATTGGAAAATAGAGCGTAAGCGCCACTGTAACAACAGACAGGGCAAGTGAAATTACAAGCAAAGGAATATATCTCTTCATGTAGCTTAATACCTTGCGGATTGTGCCTGCTTTATTCATCTTCGCATTATCCATAGCCATACTCTACACCTCCTTTTGTCTGGTCATATCCGACTCTTTTTTAAACTGTGAATCATATATCTCTTTGTAGGTCTCGCATGTCTCAAGCAACTTTTCATGAGGTCCGAAGCCAACCATCTGTCCGTCGTCGAGTACTATGATATTGTCCGCAAACTGGATAGATGAGGTACGCTGTGACACGATAAATATTGTCTTGTCACCATGCATGCCCTTTAATGCCGCGCGAAGACTCGCATCTGTAGCAAAATCAAGTGCCGATGCACTGTCGTCAAGTATCAGTATGTCAGGATCCTTTACAACCGCTCTGGCAATTGTAAGACGCTGCTTCTGACCGCCTGATAAGTTCTTGCCGCCCTGCTCTATCATGTAGTCAAGGCCTCCCTCTTTGCCCTTTACAACCTCTGTCGCCTGTGCTATATCGAGCGCCTTCCACATTTCCTCCTCTGTGGCATCATTTTTGCCCCAGCGCAGGTTGTCGGCGATCGTTCCTGCAAAAAGCACTGCCTTTTGCAGTACAACACCGATTTTGTCACGAAGCTGCACTGCATCATAATCATTTATATCATTTCCCTGAATCCTTATAGTGCCCTTTGTGGCATCATAAAACCTCGGAATAAGGTTTACAAGGCTTGATTTTCCTGAGCCTGTACCACCGATGATACCGATTGTCTGCCCTTTTTGCACTGTAAAGCTTATATCTGTGAGTGTCTCATCGGCCGCTCCCTCATATGTCATGCAGACATGGTCAAACTCAACCTCAGGTGCGCCATCCCTTGCACCAATGAGCTTAGGATTTTTCTCAGGAAGCTTTGAGGGTATGGCAAGCACATCCGCTATACGGTTGCCGCATGCCACTGCCTTTGTCACCTGTACAATAAGGTTTGCAAGCTTTATCAGCTCGACAAGTATCTGTGACATGTAGTTTACAAGTGCCACAACCTCGCCCTGTGTGAGTATTCCTGCGTATACCTGCTTGCCGCCCGATACGATAACCGCGATTGTTGCAATATTTATAATGATAAATGTCAGAGGATTGGTGAGTGCTGAGATTCGTCCTACAACCTGCTGCATATTGGTTAAAAACTCGTTGTCCCTGTTGAAGCTGTCAATCTCATCATTTTGCTTATTGAAAGCTCTTATAACCCTGGTTCCCTCTAAATTCTCCCTAGTGTGTGAAAGCACTGTGTCAAGAGAGCTCTGCACCTTTTTGTAAAGCGGAAGGCTTGCAGCCATAACTGAGAATACCACTATTGAAAGCAAAGGTATAGTAACTACAAAAACCATTGCCGCTCTTACATTTACTGTAAAAGCCATCGTCATAGCTCCGAATACAATAAATGGCGAGCGAAGGAAGAGTCGAAGCACCAGATTGACTCCTGACTGCACCTGGTTTATATCGCTTGTCATCCTCGTGATAAGTGTCGATGTGCCCACCGTATCCTTCTTTGAGAATGACTGTGACTCTATCTTTTCAAACAATATATGGCGAAGCTTTGTGGAAAAACCAACTGCTGCCTTTGCCGCAAAATACTGTGCTGTGACCGAACTTACCAAACCAACTGCCGCAAGCAGCACCAGCACACCTCCCATCTTCCATATATATGGCTTGTCCGAAGCCGTAATTCCGTTATCAATGATTGCCGCCATGACAAGCGGTACTATAAGCTCAAAGGATGCTTCCAGCAGCTTAAATAACGGAGCACAGATGCATTCCTTTTTGTACTCCTTTAAATATTTTAATATCTGTTTCATCTTTTCCCCTTTCAGATTTTATGTCGCCGATTACAGCTTCACTATTATAGATGATTTTTCTCATATATACAAGAAAAACGATACACAAAAAGACCGGCACCCTGCGGTACCGGTCTCATCCGTCAGCTTATCTGCCACACCAATATGTAACAAACAACTGTTTCATTTCATTAAAATAAATGTGCTAACCCTTATGTATATGCTTCTTGATTGCTTCAAAGCTCTCAGGACTGATGACATGCTCTATACGGCATGCGTCCTCTGCTGCAATCTCCTTATCAACACCAAGCTTCTCAAGACACTCTGACAAAAGCTCATGTCTTTCGTATATCATCTCTGCTATCTGTCTTCCTGACTCTGTGAGTGTGATAAAGCCTGCATCACTAACTGTGATATTGTTCTTCTCTCTAAGGTTTTTCATGGCTATACTCACGCTGGATTTCTTAAATCCAAGCTCATTTGCTATATCAACTGAGCGTACCACAGGAAGCTTCTTGCTGAGAATAAGTATGGTCTCTAAATAGTTTTCTGATGATTCATTGTTTCGCATTTCGAATACCCCCGTGAGTTTATTTTCGTTCGTTTTAATTCAGTTATATTATTATAACATACATTTTATTGTTTGCAAAACTTTTCTTTTGATTTGTACGTGATTTATAAAAATCCAAAAAAATATCAAAATCCCATATTTGTTATTGACTTCTAATTCGTGTTAGTGTATACTAACTATCGAATCAGAAAACAAACGTATGCATGATATATTTCTAAATCTTGTATGCCATAAATGTTTAATTATACCAGATAAGACCGGCCGATCACCGGTCTTATTTATTTTAAAAAATGTACATATTCAGCTTAAACGAGAGCTCTTTTTAACCTTTCCAGCCCTTCCATAAGCACTGCCCTAGGGCATGCGATATTCAATCGCACAAAGTAACGGCCATTGCCTCCAAACTCAGCTCCCTCCGACAGATAAAGGCCTGTCTTTTCGCGAATCATCTGCGTAAATGCCACAGAATCATCTGTGAGTGCACTGCAGTCAAGCCACATGAGGTATGTCGCATCGGCATCCACTACATGTATCTGCGGCAGATTTTCTGCCATGAAGTCACAGACTGTTTTGCGGTTTTCCCAGAGATATGTTCTGAGCTCCTCAAGCCACGGCTCCCCCTTTGTGAATGCCGCAACTGCTGCCGTGATGGCAAATGCGTTTGGCTCCGCCACCTCGTCTGTATTTAATGCGCGCCATACTTTGTGGCGCAAAAATTTATTTGGCACCATCACTGCCGCAGTCTGTAAGCCTGCCATATTAAAGCACTTGGTCGGAGCAATACAGGTGATGCTTATATCGGCGCAGTCCTCTGATGCTGCCGCAAACGGCACGTATGATTTTCCCGGTGCTGTAATGTCGCAGTGTATCTCGTCTGATATGACCGTCACATTATACTTCCTGCAGAGTGCACCTATTTTCGCAAGCTCATCCTTTGCCCAGATGATACCGCACGGATTGTGAGGGTTGCAAAATATCATAAGCGAGGTCTGTGGATTGGAAAGGTCATGCTCCAACCTGTCATAGTCCACAAAATATCTGCCGTTTTCGTACCCAAGCGGGCTTTCCTGCACATTTACGCCGTTATTAAATATAGAATTAAAAAATATATTGTATACCGGCGTCATGATAAGCACATTTTCACCGGGTGTTGTGAGCTTTCGCACTGTAGATGATATGGCCGGTACGACCCCTGTGCAAAAAATCAGGCTGTCTCTTTCGATTTTAAGCCCATGGCGTCTGTCCCACCACGAAATATACGCATCATTCCACTCATCCGGAATGATGGAATAGCCAAACACTCCGTGAGAAACACGCTCTGATATTGCCTCTATTATCTGTGGAGCTGTCTTAAAATCCATATCTGCTACCCACATCGGGAGCTCATTTTCTGCCACATCCCACTTTAGTGAGCCTGTATTTCTTCTGTCTACAACGGTGTCAAAATCATACATAGATTATTTTCCCTCACATATTATCTTAGTCTTTGATGGGTCAACTCTGTCCTTTTCGATAGTCAGTGTGCCAATCTCCTTTGCCCTTATCACTCCGCTTGTCGGATTTAAAACACTGTCCACCTTACTGCAAATCTCTGCATCTACCGAAGAATACTCAAATGCCAATGTAGTGTTTATGAGCTTACAGTTTTTCATAACGAGGTTGTCGATGTAGCAAAGCCCCTGCAAGCTCTCGATTGTGCAGTTTATCAGTGTCAGATTCTTTGCGTTCCAGCCAAGGTATTCACCTGTAATAAATGAATCATAGACTGTGACATTTTCCGTATTCCAGAAGGCATCCTTTGAGATAAGCTTTGAATCGTGCACCTCTACATTTCTTGAGCCGTCAAACGAATAGTTGCCGACCAGCTGGAAATTCTTCATGATAAGATTATTTGTATTCATGCCAAAATAATCTCCCTTTGCCGAGACATTCTCGATATCGACATGATCACAGCTCCAGAGGGTCTCCTGGGCATTTGGAAATGTCACATTTTTAAGCTTTAGGTTATTGCAGCGCCTGAAGTTCTTAGGTGCCTCAACTATTGAATCTGTGACTGAGATATTGTCTGTATACCAGACACCCGCACGCGCCATGTCAAACCATGTACAGTCCTTTACAGCTATGTCACTACAGTACCATAGCGGATATTTCCATCTAAAAAAACAGCCTGTCAGGCTAATGCCATGGCTCTCCTTAAGAGGTGACTCTCCGTCATCAAAAATTGTATCATATATATCCAGGTCGTTACTTGCAAACAGGGCTCTTTCGCCTGTCAGAAACTCCTGATGGATTTGTTTTCTTTCGCTCATTATATATACTCCTTTTTCCCGGTAATTCTAAATAATTATCTGCCATAAAATCAAATAACCGCCGAGCACATAATATATGCAGCCCGACAGTTATCATTATACCCCAAACCATACTGAATTTATAGTATTTTATATAAGTTTAATATTACAAAATTAATATTAAGAGCCTGATATTTACAGCTCAAGCCCGTCAAGTATGCTCTTAAGTGCATCAGCAGACTCCTTGAGCTTTAAAGCTTCCTCACCGTTTAACTCGATTGGGATATCGCTCTCCACTCCGTTTGCTCCAACGATTGCAGGCATTGAGAGAACCACACCGTCGATGCCGTACTGTCCGTGCATCATGTGTGAAACAGGAAGAATAGACTTCTCATCACGCATGATTACCTCGCAGATACGTCTGACCGACATAGCGATACCATAATATGTCGCATGTTTTCTGTTAATTATCTCGTAAGCACTGTTCTTTACGTTTGCAGCGATTTCCTCTGTATTCTCCTTGTGCTTGTAGTGACCTCTCATCTCGCACATCTTGTGAAGCTCCACTCCGGAAACATTGGCTGATGACCATGCAACCACCTCACTGTCTCCATGCTCACCTACTATAAATGCATGTACGCTTCGGCTGTCCACCTCAAGATGCTCTCCAAGCGCGTACTTAAGTCTTGCACTGTCAAGCACGGTACCTGAACCGATGACACGCTCCTCAGGAAGTCCTGAAAGCTTCTGTGCCACCTGTGTTAAAATATCTACAGGATTTGCAACGATAAGTAAGATTCCACCGAAATTTCTCTTTGCAATCTCCGGAATGATGCTCTTGAAGATTGCAACATTTTTATTTACCAGATCAAGTCTTGTCTCGCCCGGCTTTTGGCCTGCACCTGCAGAAACAACAATGATAGCAGCATCTGCCACATCATCATAACCACCTGCATATATCTTCATAGGTCTGGCAAAAGGAATACCGTGGCTTATATCCATCGCCTCTCCCTCAGCCTTGTCCTTATCAGCGTCAATGAGAACTATCTCAGAAAAAAGACCGCTCTGCATAAGTGCAAAAACTGATGCCGAACCAACGAATCCACATCCGATCATTACAGCCTTTCTTGGGTTTGTCTTAACAACTGCGCTAGTTTTATTGCTCATGTACGTTCCTCTCTTTCTTAAACTATAATTCAAATAGTTGCTTTTTATTATAACTATTCATCCCAAACACAAATTCTCAATATCTGCTTTGTTATCAGTAGTTCTGAATAATTATCTTTTATTTATATTATACCCGCATTGTACATATAATCCGTTGTAAAAACAACAAATTACTTGATAAAATACAATCAATAGCCCATTGTCCCCATTTTTATACAATTTTAATGCAGATTTTCACACAAAAAGTGCAATACTAAAAAGCAAACCGGACCAATACAGCTGAATGAATTGTCATTTAGCATATTGATCCGGTTATATTAAAATGCTGTATCCGCTTATTTTGTGCTTGAATTTCTGTACTCAAGCGGTGTCATTCCATACAGCTTCTTGAACTGTCTGTTAAAATGCTCCACGTTCTGATATCCTGCCTCGATTGCGATATTCTCAACAGTTGTGATGCTGTTTCTCAGCAGTGTACGTGCCTTCTTCATCTTGGCATTGGTGACCAGCTCTCCGAAAGTCTTGCCTGACTTCTCCTTTATGTACTTGGAGATATACGGCTCTGTCAGGTTGAACTGTGCAGCCATGTCTGCAAGCGATACTGTCTTGTAGTTGGCCTGGATGAAGTTGAGCATGGCAATATAGCGCTCATCCTTCACGTGACTGTCAGCCTTGGTGGCAAGGTAATGGTTTACCGCAACAACAAGCGCTCCGATTGATGCCTTGATGATATCCTCATCCACACCTGCGCCCCAGAACATACTGCCGTCAACTGTGATACCCACATACGCCATAGCCTTTGATGAAGATCCGTGTGAAAGCGCATGCTCCTCGTATACAGTGAGCTCAAAGCTGATGTCAAAATACTGCTTAATTATATTGCTGACTGCATCGAGACGGCCGTTTCCATTGGCATCTACCTTTCTGGTGCTGTCATTGTGTAAAATAACTGCCTCTGCGAAAATGCCGTTTACCTGCTTAAAGTGGCACTCCGGTATAGTGAAATATGGATGAAAATCCACATAATTGTCTGTAAAGATACTGTGTACCCACTCAGGTGAAAGCTCCTTGTGCTCCTCGTCCGATACCTGCTTGACCATGTATCCGACCTGCTCTCTCATCTGCTGTGGCACATTGATACCGAAGCTCTGCTTAAGGATATATGCCACTCCGCCCTTTCCTGACTGGCTGTTGATACGGATAACATCAGCCTCGTATGTCCTGCCGACATCCTTTGGATCTATAGGCAGATATGGAACCGTCCACTTATCAAGCTTCTTTTCCTCTCTCCATGCCATGCCCTTTGAGATAGCATCCTGATGTGAGCCTGAAAAAGCAGAAAAAACAAGGTCTCCCGCATATGGCTGTCTCTCGCCTACCTTCATTCTGGTAAATGTCTCATACTTTTCCCTGATCTCAGGCAGATTTGAAAAATCAAGCTGTGGATCCACTCCGTGTGAGTAAAGATTCATGGCAAGTGTCACGATATCTACATTTCCTGTTCTCTCACCGTTTCCAAACAGCGTACCCTCTATCTCCTCAGCTCCTGCAAGCACACCAAGCTCTGATGTGGCAACACCGCAGCCTCTGTCATTATGAGGATGTAAGCAAAGCACTACTCCGTCTCTGTACTTGAGGTGCTTGTTGATATACTCTATCTGTGTGGCAAAAACATGTGGCATAGCATTCTCTACTGTTGTAGGGATATTGATGATGGCCTTATTATCAGCCTTTGGCTGCCATACATCAAGCACTGCGTTGCACACATCAACCGCATAATCCACCTCAGTGCCCGAAAAGCTCTCCGGTGAATACTGGAAACGGAAATTACCGTCAGTCTCTGCCGCAAGGTCTCTCAGTAAAACAGCTCCGTCAACTGCAAGCTGCTTTATCTCTTCCTTTGACTTCTTAAACACCTGCTCACGCTGTGCAACAGATGTGGAATTGTACAGATGTACAACTGCTCTCGGTGCTCCCTCAAGTGCCTTGAAGGTCTTCTTGATGATATGCTCTCTGGCCTGTGTCAGCACATGTATAGTGACATCATCAGGAATCATATCCCTCTCAATAAGAGCTCTCGTGAAATTGAACTCTGTCTCAGAGGCTGCCGGGAAACCTACCTCGATTTCCTTAAAGCCTATATCTACAAGCATCTTAAAGAAGTCAAGCTTCTCCTCAAGACTCATCGGCTCGATTAGAGCCTGATTGCCATCACGTAAATCAACCGAACACCACAGTGGTGCTTTATCTATATAATCCTTCTTAACCCAGTCATAAGTACATTCAGGAGGCAGAAAATAACTGCGCTCGTATTTTTCATATCCTTTCATCTTAAAACCTCTTTTCGTTTGAACTGATATAATTGTAACACATAAGCGCAGTTATTGGAATGATTATATTTAATCACTTTGGTTGATGTAATTTAATTTTTTATAAAAATATAATCAACTTTATTGATTTTGATTATTCTAATCAGCTATTTAGGCTAAAATATCCGGCTAATCCTCTCTCTTATTACCCCAGAAAAACAATGCAACTGTTCCCGGACCGGTGTGGCTTCCTATAGTCGTACCGATATCATTTATCTCTACTTTGCCCTTCATCTTAGGGAAGGCAGCCTCTATCAGATCAGCTACGGCTTTAGCATCCTCATAGCATGCAGAATTTGATATATAGACCTTATCCGAATAATCGGCACCATCCTTGCAGAGTGCCTGCATCTTCACAAGCATCTCCTTTATTGCCTTCTTTTTGGTGCGGATTTTCTCACGCACAATAAGCTTTCCCTCATTGCTCACATTCATGAAAGGACAGATATTCAGCACATTTCCCACGAATCCCGCGGTCTTTGAGATACGGCCGCCCCTGATAAAAAATGTAAGGTCTGATGAGAAGAACCAGTGATTCACCTCAAGTCTGTGCTCCATGGTCCAATCAGCCAGTGTATCAATATCCATGCCGCTATCCCTAAGGTCAGCGAGCTTATCCATCAAAAGTCCAAAGCCAGACGATGCTGCCAGCGAATCAATCACATATATCTTTCTGTCAGGGTATTCCTCCTCGAGAGCCTCCTTTGCAAGCCTTGCCGAGTTGACTGTACCTGATATACCGGAGCTTAGTGTACAGTGAAGCACATCATATCCCTCATCCAGAAACTGTCTGAAGTACTCCATGTACTCCTCCTGATTGATCTGCGAGGTCTTTGTCATGGCACCTGCCTCCATTGCCTTGTAGAAATCCGGCAGTGGCATGGACTGTCCTAAATCATCCATATATTCTTTACCATCAAGCTCATAGTGAAAGCATGCGTACTTAATATTTCTCTCGAGCATATGCTCCCTGGTAAGATCTGCTGTTGAACAGCAGCTAATCACATAATTTGACATATTATTTTCCTTTACCTTTTGACCTTTTATCATTATATGTAGTCAGATACATATGGTATCTCATGATATAAAATATCGTCAAGCTTTGCAACAGCATCGTACGTAGTCTGTATTTTGCCCATCTGCAAAAGCTTCTCGGCACTCTTGTAGCCTAAAAGCAGTGTGGTAAACGTGCCAATAGACATGCTTAGGTGATACTGTGGATTTTTGTCGGTGAGAGCACAGTGCCCCTTCTCAAAATCAATGACAAATGTGCCATTGTTCCACGGAAGAAGGTCATCTGCTATCTCAAAGCTAAAGCAGCCGCTTGGACCATCCGGGTCACAGTTGTACTGTGAAATAAACTGCGCCACATCGATGATTCTGCCCATGGCGTATGGTCTGATCGTCTCCTTTATATCACTGTCGTCGAGTTCAAAAGCGATAGGCTCGCTGTAATAGTTGTTGCCTCTGACCTCATCTATCATGGAATCGTGGTCATGAATGTACTCCCACAGACCAAGCTGTGCCTCACGGTTTAAGTAGATGAGCTCCTTGATGTGCATGACATCGGAGCTGATAAGATACACCATATAGCCACACGGTTCATCATCCTCGTTGTAGTAGATGGCGACCATCGTATCATCCTCATCCCAGCGGAAGTACTCCTCCCAAGCCAGATTGTTTCTGTACAGACAGCCGTGCGTCTTTGCAGCAAAGTGAGTATGAAGCTTCTTAAACTGCTCGTCATCCCACTGCACACGGCGCACATAGCCCGGCTCCTTAAGCTTTGTGGGAATCTGTCTGTCCTTTATCACATATGTCATCTTGTTTGAGATAATCTCCCAGCCAAGTCCTCTGTAAAGAGGTATGGAGTATGGGTACAAAAGAGCAAACGACTTGTTGCTGTCGCGCATTCTCGTAAGACTCTTTCTCATGAGCTTTTTCATGAGACCATGACCGGTGTACTCAGGATACGTGCAAACACTTGTGACAAAGCCCACCTCGTAGCGCTCGCCGTATATATTCATATCGAGCGGATATACAGCAAACTGAGCCACAAGCTCCTCTTTTTTGTCTATGATATTGAAGCAGCCGAGCACATCAGCTCTCTCAAGCACCGGAAACTTCGACTGCTTGATTTCGTCATCCTTCCAGCCTGTCTCGGCAAGGTCTGCCTCTGTCACCTGAAAAGCATAACGAAGCAGTGCATTGTACTCCTCCGCATCATCCTTTGTCAGTACTCTTATCTTAAATTCATCTGATTTAAAAGAATGCATAGTGTCCTTTCTCGCCTGTCTTTACTGTATACATCAGATCGTCCGCCTTTTTAATGAGCTCGGTAATCTGACTCTCACTGGTGACATTTCTCTCATATGAAATACCAATAGAACAAGTGATATTCTTCTCCTCATTAAACTCTACGTCATGATTCAGGTATTTCTTTATCTGGCTTCTGAAGCCATCAGCCTCTGCAATCCTCGCATAGATGTCCTTCGCAATATTCTCAAGCTCGTATCTGGCACATGACTCAATGACTATGATGAACTCATCACCGCCATATCTGCTCACAAAGCCTCTGTCCTTAGCAACTTCCTTGAACACAAAGGCCATCTCCTTAAGTATCAGATCTCCCACATCATGACCATATGTATCATTATAATGCTTGAAATTGTCCAGGTCAATAAACATAAGACCCACATCCATGCCACCGGATGTAACACTTATGCGCTTTTCAAGCTTTTCAATCTCCTGATACATACCTGCTCTGTTATAGATACCGGTAAGCATGTCAGTGATAGCTGCCTGCTTCAGCCTCTTGTTCATCTCATTGGCCTTCTCATTGGCCTCAATACGGGCAATGGAATACTCAAGCTCTCTGAACAACAGCTTGAAAATGCTCAGATCATCCTCATTGAGCATGTATCGCTCGATTGAGCCATGCCAGTTGTCCTTCATGCGCACATATGCTATGAGTACACTTGAAAGTGCATCATTCTTGATAAAAGGCACTGCGACAAATGAGCATACATCATCCACGCCGAAGTACGAGATGACATTTTCATACTCGTAGAAGCCCTCTGCAATCTTTGATGTGGCAATGCCCTCCGGATAGTCTATCATGATATCACATATACCCTTTATAACCTCATCTGTCATATCACAGCCCGTATCATTATAAAGCACCTGCGGCTCCTTCGCGTGCAGATCTATGATCAGCGCACAGTCAAGACTGAAATGATTGATGAAATTGCTCATGGCATTTTCAATCATGGTGTCCTTCTTCTGGTCATTGACATCGATAATGGTCTGCCATATGGAAATAAACTCCATCTGACGCTTTGAGCCCTGATAATCCTTTTCGAGCCCATGCTGCTTTACAAGCATATTAATCTGCCGCTCATTGATATGGCCATCACTCAGTGACTCCAGGTTGATATTTTTTAACATGTCAAGCGGAGCTGCCTCTGCTATTTCATGCATCCTTTTATTGTGTGCCTCTAAAAGTATTCTCTCATGCTCTATAAGCTCATTTTTGCCGAGCAGCTCAAACAGCTTCATCCTGCTTTCCCTGTATATCGAATAGGCAAAAAATTCGTTTCCCTCCGCATTAACGAGATATCTCTCCGCATCCTCAAAACGTAAAAAGGCTTCTTCCTTTTCACCATCGTGCCACAAGAGCATGGCTGATGCAAAGGAGTAAAGGAACATCTCATCATCGCATCTGGAATAGTCATGGACTGCCTCAGTTCTTGTGGTGTCAATTACTCTGTAGATGACGTAATTAAGAAACTGCTTGCAGCTGAGCAGATAGCGCTCACAGCTGAATCTGTCCCCAGAAAATATAGATGCAAGCGCAAGAAGCGCATATACCTTACTCGTGTTGCACACTCTTAAGCTGTTTAGATGAAGCTTTATAATAGTCTTCATGGCAACTAAAAGTGCATGGACAGCCTCCTTATAATTGCCCTGCATGATATAGTTAAGAGACTTGTTATAATACACCTCAGCTATATCCTCCGGCAGCTTCAGGTAATATAACATATTGATTGCAGCATTGTAATAATTGTCAACCAGCTCATTTTTACCCATGGCACTTAAATTGTAGCCTATAGACGTAAGCACTCTCGCAACATATATATTGCCGTGTCCCTTCATGAACTCGTATGTACGGATAACATATAAAAAGGCTATCTCATTGAGACCGCTTGTGCTGGCAAGCATGATAGTCTTCTGATATGCATCATACACAAGCTGCTCATTTCCTATCTCCTTCGCAAGCTCAAGCCCCTTTGTAAAATGCTTTAGTAATGATTCATCATAAAAGGACTGCTTCACCACATCCCGGCTATTGTCGTATGCGTAAATATATATTTGAGCCAGATGATTCCTGTAGCCGAGCTTTATGAGCATTTCTATAATTTCATCACTGACAGGTATATCCTGTACACAGAAGAATATATTGTACCAGCCCGACATCTTTATCATAACGGACAAAAGCTCAGACTTGAATTCGAGCAATTCATCATCCGCCAAAAGTGCATAGTCATAGGCTTTCTTTGCACAGCCTTCAGCCTTCTCAAGCTTGCCCTGATACATATAGCAGGTACCCTTCATAAAATAATACAAAGAAAAATAATGCTCACTGTCATTTTCCGGTATCAGCGCCTTGTACTCATTCATAAGCTCAATCGCTTTGGACATCTCTCCAAGTAAAACAGATGTCCTGGCATAGACCAGATAAAAACGTCTCAGACTCTTTTCATCAATCCATGCATTCTCAAACTTAATCTTGTGCTCTATGATACGACAGCCTCTCCTTGCCTGCTCATAATCCAGAAACTCCATAATATTTGATGCTTCCTGTATACTCTGCTCAAAGTTCATAGTGATATACAGCTCATCATCATTTGTGGTTTTTATGTTATTTTTAAGTGGTCCGGCACTGCCTATATAGTATATGGCGCTCCTGTCCTCAAGCGACTCAACTATACGATCCCACACCTCAACAGTGCTGTCTGCACCCTTGACTATGGCATCAGATAGTTGATGGTCTCAAGTGAGCTCTAAGATGCCATCTGGAATCTGTTTATCACAATCATCAAAGGCCTCACCTCAGAAAGCCTCTTGAGCATGTCAGCTATGGCCATCGTCATGCGTCTCTGCTCGTATGCTACCTCATTTAACAGCACTGTCTCCTCTCTGAAGCACTCACCGGTCTCATAATAGCTGTTTAACACCTGTCTGTGCAGATAGTACCCACCGCACTCCTTCTGGAAATCATCAAAGCTTCCGCCTATGAAGCGCCTGTGCATATTGCATATGATGTCCAAAAATGGCTCATAAGCTCCGACCAGCGTATTGTAAGAGAACTCACTGTATGCAAAAAAGACGTTATCCTCATTGCTTTGATAACGTCTTATAACCTCAAGATTTTCAATCGAAAAATCATTGCTATAATTCGCCATTACGATATTTCGAGTCTCTTTTCCTATGCGATTGTAAATCTGCTCGATTACCCCGCTATAATACTTCTCTATCATCTAATTACCCCATCATGTTCCAAAGCCGACACAGTGTATATCAATCCTCCTGTAATCAAGCTTTTCCGAAATAATCCTAAAACCATAGTAGACCAAAACTCCTAAAAAGTCAATCTTTTGACTCAATAATGATAAATTTTCCTCTATGGATATCAACCACTGCATGGTCATCTACTATTTCATTGGATATACCAAGCGATGTAAACCTGTCAAAGGAATAATCAGTAACAGGATACTTAAAGCCTCTAAGGCTTACCTCATTGTCGTCTGTCAGTGCTATAAGAGATACAAACCGGCCATACTGTGCTGATTTTTCAATGGTTACCGGCTTATCTGCCATCCTTATGCGGTTGTTTGTATCGATAATGCTGATATCGGTTTTACTTTCCAGGCCTATTCCCAAAAGTGAAATATTTCCAAGCACATGGTCTATTCTGCTGCCTGTTGCTCCAAGCACCACTATGCTTCGTGCTCCCTCGCTTATTGCCAGTCTTATGGCGTACTCTGTATCAGTATCATCCTTTACGGGATTGAGCCTGCGTATCTCAGTCTGTCCCTTTCTCTCAAAATACTCCAATGCATTTGTCTTAGTTGAATCGAAATCACCTACAATTATATCAGGTGTGACACCGTTTTCGTACAGGAAATCCATTCCGCTGTCAGCCGCAATTATGGCATCTATTCCGTCAGTCTTTATCTCATTTAAGCCGAATTCCTTATCTATATTTCCACCACATACAATCAAATACCTCATTTTGTCCACCTTCTTATAAATAACATATCCACATTTGCTACAGCCCCGGAAGCATTTCCGTTTTAACCTGCATCTGTTACATCATGATATTCAGAAAACCATTTACATTTTCTTCTATATCTCCGTTAAACACCGCACTTCCCGCAACAATGATATTGGCTCCTGCCGCAAGCAGTGTCTCCACGTTCTCAAGATTAACACCACCGTCCACCTCGATATCCGCCTTATTTGCGGTTTTCTCAAGAAGTGCCTTTAAGTCGCGCACCTTGTCTACAGTGTACGGAATAAGCTTTTGTCCTCCAAAGCCAGGATTTACAGTCATGATAAGCACCATGTCCACCTTAGGAAGCACATACTCTATGGCTGAGAGCGGAGTAGCCGGATTTAATGCTACACCTGCCAGTATGCCCTTTTCCTTTATTGCCTCGATTGTCCTGTCAAGATGCTTACATGCCTCCGCATGGACTGTGATGATATCTGCTCCTGCTGTCGCAAAATCATCTATATATCTGATCGGCTCATCTATCATCAGATGCACATCAAACATACGCTCTGTGCACTTTCTGATTGTCTTTATGACCGGCAGTCCTATTGATATGCTTGGAACGAAGCTGCCGTCCATAACATCTATATGCACATACTGTGCTCCTGCCTCATCAAGCTGCTTAAGCTGCTCTCCGAGTATTGAATAATCCGCTGATAAAATTGATGGTGATAAACAGTTCATGTTTTCCTCCGTTTGATTATGCTTTAAATTAATACTTTTGTCTGTTTTTAAGCTCCTCATATAAAAGCTTATAATTATCATACCGCACCTGCGATATTTTCCCATCTGCAAGAGCTTCCTTCACGCCGCAGTCCGGCTCATTTATATGACTGCAGCCCTGAAACCTGCAATATGGCTCATACTCTACAAACTCCGGATAACATGTCCACAGATCTTCCTTTTCAAAGCCCGGCACATCCATCGAGCTAAAGCCCGGTGTATCCATGATATACGTGCCATCCTTTATCGGGATAATCTCAGAATGTCTGGTCGTATGCTTTCCGCGCTCTATTTTCTCACTTATATGTCCGGTCTCCATCTGCACATCATCCTGCAGACAGTTGATGATAGATGACTTGCCAACTCCCGAGGGACCTGCAACCGTGGTCGTCCTTCCCTCTAAAATGTGCTTTATCTCATCTATGCCCTCACCTGTTTTCGTGCTGGTAAAAAGCACTCTATAACCAGCCGGCTCGTATATACTTTTAAGCTCCTGCTGCTCTTTAGGTGTGATTAAGTCCTTTTTGTTGAAGCATATGGTAACCGGGACATGCTGGTACTCCATCATACACAAAAACCTATCAAGCAGGTTGAAAT
>ENA-ORLD01000100-ORLD01000100.1-human-gut-metagenome-genome-assembly--contig:-NODE-100-length-17375-cov-5.07564_pt1 | contig 17375 bp, 9 predicted proteins | sample MGYA00243067_ERZ508824 | MGnify/ENA primary metagenome ERZ508824 (study PRJEB26277, sample SAMN04329789) | human gut metagenome | biome: human-associated habitat | host: Homo sapiens | place: USA... | reverse complement strand
TGCCAAACAGCATGCCTGTACAGTAAGCACCTGTTTCATTCTCCCAGTTGAATATAAAAATAGATAGTGGGAGAAAAGCGTTGTATTGTGAAAGGCTGGCTGTTTCGTCCGAATGGAAAGCCAATACATTCAGCAAAGCGAATGGCAAGGCAATATACATCTGGCTTAACATGGCATAAGCCCAATTATTCAGCGGGTTTTCTTTTTTCAAATAAAGTTCGCTGACCATCAGATAAATAAATAAAGCTAAATAAGGAATAAATATACCTGTTTGTGAAGGATCTATTCCAAAATAGAAAAAGCACAGGAAAAGAAAAATTCCGCTGAGAATACATATACGTTTATTTACTTGTATTCCTTCTACATGATTGACCAAATTACAGAATTCATTGATTGCCAATGCGCTGATAATGGCAAATAGGATGCCGAATGAGACAGCCCCTCCCACGATGCAGCCTATCAGTACTGCAACAAAAATAATTCCGGTTATGGCACGTTGTAAGAAATTGCTTTTCACGGTCGTTAGTCTTAAGTGATTCAAAAATCAAAGTAGAAGATCTGTTTTTTTATCATTCTGAGTGACCATGAAGAATCCGGATATATCTGGATTATTACGGACTCTTTGTATCATTCAGAATGACTATGCTTATTTAGTTGACAGATCTTTCTACAATGTTATGCTTCTTTTTTTTCTTTTTCCTTTTCCTCAGAATCTGAAGAATTCTTCTCTTCAAAATCTTCGGTTACTTCTACTGGTTTTGCTGTAGCTTCTAAAGCCATAATTTCTTCTGAACGTGAAGTCCAGGGGCGTTTGCCGAAAATGCGTTCCACATCTTCGGCGAAAATTACTTCTTTTTCAACCAGCAGACGGGCCAGCTCGTTGTGACCATCTTTATGTTCGGATAATATTGCTTTTGCCCGATCATATTGTTCGTTGATCATTCTTTTCACTTCTTCGTCAATCAGTTCGGCTGTACGTTCACTGTAAGGCTTGCTGAAAGAGTATTCATCGTTGCTGTAATAACATAAGTTGGGTAACTTTTCACTCATTCCGGCATAAGCAATCATTCCATATGATTGTTTTGTCACACGTTCCAAATCGTTCATGGCACCGGTTGAAATATGTCCGGTGAACAGTTCTTCGGCTGCACGTCCCCCTAAAGTGGCACACATTTCATCCAGCATCTGCTCTTTGGTTGTGATCTGCCGTTCTTCGGGCAAATACCATGCGGCTCCCAATGCACGTCCACGGGGAACAATGGTTACCTTAATCAAAGGATTGGCATGTTCCAAAAGCCTAGACAGCGTAGCGTGACCGGCTTCGTGTAAGGCAATAGTACGCTTTTCTTCGGCAGTCATGATTTTGGTTTTCTTTTCCAAACCACCGATAATACGGTCTACAGCATCTAGAAAATCTTGTTTCCCAACCGCATTCTTACCATGGCGGGCGGCGATCAGTGCTGCTTCATTACATACATTGGCAATATCTGCCCCACTGAATCCCGGAGTTTGACGGGCGAGCAAATCCAGATCAACACTTTCGTCCAGTTTTAAAGGCTTCAAATGTACTCCGAATACTTCTTTACGTTCGTTTAAGTCGGGTAAGTCAACATGAATCTGGCGGTCAAAACGACCGGCACGCAATAATGCCTTATCCAATATATCCGCGCGGTTGGTAGCGGCCAAAATGATCACACCGCTATTTGAACCAAAACCGTCCATTTCTGTCAATAATTGGTTTAATGTATTTTCGCGTTCATCATTTCCACCCATGCTTGGATTTTTGCCACGGGCACGTCCTACCGCGTCAATTTCATCAATGAAAATAATGCAAGGAGCTTTCTCTTTCGCCTGGCGGAACAAGTCACGTACACGGGATGCACCTACTCCGACAAACATTTCCACAAAGTCGGAACCTGAAAGCGAAAAGAAAGGTACATCCGCCTCACCGGCAACAGCTTTTGCCAGCAAAGTCTTACCGGTTCCCGGAGGGCCTACCAGTAAAGCGCCTTTAGGTATCTTACCTCCCAGCTCCGTGTATTTCTGAGGTTGTTTCAGAAACTCTACAATTTCCTCCACTTCTTGTTTAGCTTCCGCTTGTCCGGCTACATCTTTAAAAGTAATCCGGTTAGTTTTGTCTCCTTTTTCGTATACCTGAGCTTTGCTTTTACCTACGTTGAACGGATTGGCGCCTCCGGCCCCTGCTCCGCCGCTCATGCGGCGCATGGCAAACATCCAGATACCGATCAACAGTAAAAACGGAGCGATATTCCAAAATAATGCACCGAAGTAGTCGCGTTTCTTTTCATAACTGATAGCTCCGGTAAAATGCCCTTCTTCCTGTGCCTTTTCCATGAATTTATCCAATGCCTCCATGGAACCTATTTCAACGTTCAAGGCTGGATTACGACCTACTTTTTTATAGTCATTTTTAAATACATCTTTAACAAATTCCGGTTTAATGTACATTTCTACCGTGTTGTCATCGTATGCAATTATTTTATTGGCATATCCCTTGTTTATCATATCTTTAAACTCGGTATATGTTATTTGTTTGTCAATTCCTCCTTCTTGATTGGAAAAGTAGAGGATGGCAAAACTCATGGCAATGATAACATACAGCCAACTCAAATTGAAGCGTGGCATATTTATCTTTGGTTTATTATTGGTATTTTCACTCATTTTGATTCTGTATTGGATTAGTCTAGATCAGGAATTTGGGTTAGTTTGGCATCTGCCCATAAATGTTCCAGATTATAAAAATTTCTTGTTTCCGGCAAAAAGACATGTACCAGTACATCACTGTAGTCCATTGCAACCCATTCTGCGTTTCTCAGTCCGTCTATTCCCGTAGGTTTGTCATTTATTTCTTTATGTACATATTCCTTGACTGAGTCAACGATAGCTGTAACTTGACTTGGGGAATTACCTTGACAGATTACGAAATAGCTGCAAATGGTATCATTAATGGCGGTGAGGTCCGCTATTACAATGTTTTTACCTTTCTTTTCTTGAATGCCTTCTGTTATTTTTTTTACTAAAGTCTCTGCTTCGTTCATTATAATGTTATTAACAACTGATTATTCTAATATATGTATTTACAACAATGCACAAAGATACTTGGTTTTCTCATTCTAGCGAAAAAATGTGCATTAAATATATTCGGTTTTTGTTTTTTTTAGTTAGAGAATCTTTTTATTGTTATGTTAAGTCTAGAATGATGATACACGGTCAAGAAGGATAAGGAAGGCCGGAAAAGAAGGCAAATGGAGAAAAAAAGAATCTTGATTAGAAAAAAAAGCTTCAAAAATTTGTGGATTAAATAAAAAGCCGTATCTTTGCAGCGTCAAAATCAAAGCGGGTGTTTTGATAGGAAAATTGGGATATGGTGTAATGGTAACACAACAGATTCTGGTCCTGTTTTTCCAGGTTCGAATCCTGGTATCCCAACAGACAAACCACTTGTCAAAGACAAAGATCTTCTAAAATTATAATTTTAGAAGATCTTTTTTTATTTTGTGTTGGTTATCTTAAGAATTAGTAGTGTTATATGAAAAAAGAGTCTAACGCATTTGCGTTAGACTCTTTTTTCATATAACTGTTTTTATTCGTTTTTCATTGATTGGTCGATCACCTCAATTTTTTTCAAGATCAATTCTAGGTCTGCTTTGAGTTTTTCCACTTTACGATTCATTTCCGTAACCAAACTGCTACCTTTTTTGGAAGAACTGGTCAAGAAGCCCAAGTTGTTCTCGTATGTTTGAATTTCATTCTTCATGTTTTCGTAAGCACGAACCAGTTTTTCGCGTTCACGATAAAGGTTGCCTTCCTTGCTGATGGTTGATTTAAAATTGCTTAATTTTTTCTGTGATGCGGAAAGATTCAGCTTGTCAAACAACTTGTCGATGACACCATGATATTGCTTGTACAGTTTATCTTTTTCTTTAAACGGTACATGACCGATGCCGTTCCATTCTTTCATTAATTCTCGAATGGTGTTTCCCGCATCCTCTTCCGGTGTTTCCTGTGCGTCAATTGCATTTAATTTTTCAATGATCGCCTTTTTCTGAACCATGTTTTCCTGTTCAACCGAGCGTTGTGAAGAAGTCGCCTTGTTCTTTTGCTCGAAGAAATAATCACATGCGGCAATGAATCGTTTCCATACGGCATCCGAATACTTTTTAGGTACAGGACCGATTGTTTTCCATTCCTTTTGTAATTTGCTTAGAATATCAGCAGTTGCTTTCCAGTCTGTGCTTTCTTTTAGTGCTTCTGCTTTTTCACATAATGCTTTCTTCTTTTCCAGATTGCCTGCCATACTTTCCTTGATGGATTTGAAGAACTCGGCTTTGCGTTTGAAAAACTCATCACAAGCGGCACGGAAACGTTCGAATATCTTCACGTTCATTTTTTGAGGTGCGTAACCAATTGTTTTCCATTTAGCTTGCAAAGCAATGATTTCCTGAGTTTTGTTTTCCCAGTCTTGGAAAGTAGTGAACGTATCGTATTCCATCGCTTCCACAATTTCACAGATTACGGTCTTTTCATCCAAATTACGTTGCTCTTTTTCTTTTAAGGCTTCGAAATGTTGCTGGTGACGACGGTTTACGGCTGTAGAGGCAGTTTTGAACCGGGTCCATATATCTTCGCGCAATTCTTTTGCAACAGGACCCGTATTCCGGAATTCCTGATGTAACTTTTGTAATTGGTGGAAAGCGGAAATCACATCTTCTTCATCAGCCAATTTCTCTGCGGCTTCACAGAGATGAGTTTTTATTTCAAGATTCTTTTTAAAATCATACTCACGGAATTCATTGTTCAGCTTTATCAAGTCATAGAACTTTTCTGCATAGTGCTGATAATTTTTCCATAGTTCATTTACCTTGGCAGCCGGCACCTGTTTTATATCGTTCCATTCCTGTTGCAGTTTCTTGAATTCATTGTATGCTTTGTTGGCATCTTCGGGAGATTCGGCAAGTTCTTTCAAGCGGTCGATAATGGCGAGCTTTTTCACCAGGTTATCTTCTTTTTCTTTATCTTGTTCTGCTTGTATGGCGCTTCTTTTCTCTTTGATAGAGCTCATGATATCTTTGAAACGGCTTTCAGCATCGTCCGGTTGGGGAATAAATGCCTCAGGAGCACCTCCGCCATCAATAAATGCCTTACGGGCGGCTTCTTGCTCAGCCTTGTGCAGCTTGTAGAAGTTCTGTTTCAATAAATCCAACTCTTGTTTGTCTGCATTGCAGGCGTCTTCGTTGATTTCTTTTAAACGTTCGATGACCTCTTCTTTCGTTTGTTTAGGTACATACGTAGCGTTATTTTCTTCTGCAGTAGCGGAAGATGATACCAAAGTTTCAGATGTCTGTTCCATTGGAACTTCGGTTAAAGGGCGGATAGTTTCATTCGAGTCCATCGTATAGATTTTTAAAGTAAGCGTTTTTGTTATAACAACAATTTACAAATTAAAAGAAATAAATTAGAACTTCATACTGTTTTTCCCGATTTTTTTAGGAAAATCCTTAAAAGTGGAGAAAATAGGAGAATCAAGGGGGATAAATGCACTGCAGATTACATAGATTCATACAGATTCTCTTTTATTGTGATTCTTTGCCGGTTTCTGTGTGAATCTGTTTTTCTCTGAATTTCAATCTATGTAATCTGTAGTGAAATGTGTCAGGATAGTAATACGGTGATGCCCATATAAAGCATCATACCTATAATGTCATTGGTGATGGATATGAACGGACCTGTAGCGATGGCCGGATCTATTTTTAGTTTTTCCAGTGTCATAGGAACCAGGGTCCCAAAGATGGAAGCGAACATGACTACTGCAAACAGGCTGAATGAAACCGAATAAGTCACGGTGGCACTTGCCCCGAAACGGATGAAATTATAGATATATACCAGCATAGAAATAATAGTAGCATTGATTACGGCCACTACAGATTCCTTTACTATTTGTTTCCAGGTGTTTTGGGCATCCAGCGAGCTGTTTGCCAGTCCTTGTACGATAAGTGCCGAGGACTGTGTTCCCACATTCCCCCCTGTTCCGCCGATAAGGGGGATGTAGAGGGCCATTTCGGGATGTGCGGCAAAAGTGCTGTCAAAGTTGCCCAGAATCATGGAGTTTCCTATTCCGCCTATCATGCCGATGAGCAGCCAGGGCAGACGGGCTGTAGTCTGGCGGAATACATTATCGTCTGTTTCCACGTCTTGTGACAAACCTGATGCCAGCTGGTAGTCGCGCTCAGCCTGTTCACGTACTTCGTCCATCACATCGTCTACCGTAATCCGTCCTACCAGGCGTCCGATACTGTCCACTACCGGAACGGCGACCAGGTCATATTTTTCAATGGTTTGTACCACTTCGTCTATAGGGGTATCTACATGGACGGATATCGGTTCTTTCCTCATCACGTGCTTCACTTTGGATACGGAAGGGCTGGTGATCATTTTCTTCAACGGGAACACACCGCGCAGCCGCTGGTCATCGTCTACTACATATACATAATAGATTTCGTCCATATCTTCCGCCTGGATGCGCATTTCCTTCAGACATTCGGGCATACTCCAGTTTTCGTTTACGATTACCATTTCGGTACCCATCAATCCACCGGCAGTGTCTTCGTCATATTTCAACAAATCGACAATGTCTCCGGCTTGTTCTATGTCTTCAATGTGTGAGAGGACTTCTTCTTGTTTGTCCTCGTCCATTTCACGGATAATGTCCACGGCATCATCCGAATCCATGTAGTCTACGAACCGTTTGGCGATTGTTTCAGAGGGAAGGATTTCCAGGAATTCCTTACGGGCGTCTTCGTCCATTTCGATAAGGACATCGGCGGCAGTCTCATTGTCCAGTAACAGGTATATGAACCGTGCTTCTTCCGCATCCAGTTCATTGCACAGCTCTGCTATGTCGGCAGGATGCAGTCCGGCAAGCAAGTCCTTCAGTTGCTCTGAGTCTTTTTGCTCGATCAGCTGCTCTACTTTTTCTAATTCCTCTTTATTCATCCTATTCTTCCGTTAATATAATAAATAGGTGTTATTCTTTCTTGTTTGTTCCTTTCCGGGCGATATCATTGCTATAGACAATATCCGTCTTGTTTTTCAGCGCCGCTTCCACCTGGTTGGTCAGTTCGATAAACTCTTGTACAGACAACTGTTCCGGGCGTTTGTTGAAAATGGGGTCTGTGCTCAATGGGTTCTCTTTGTCTAAAATGGAAGAAATAGAGTTTCTCAAAGTTTTACGCCGTTGGTTGAATGTTGTTTTTACAATGAGCTTGAACAATTTTTCATTGCATCCCAGTTCCGTCGTTTCATTGCGTGTCATACGGATGACCGCACTTTTCACCTTGGGAGGCGGATTGAATACATGTTCGTGTACGGTGAACAGGTATTCTACTTTGTACCAGGCTTGTATCAGGATACTGAGAATGCCGTATGTCTTGCTTCCGGGACCGGCGGCAATGCGTTCGGCCACTTCTTTTTGGATCATTCCGGTACAACAGGGTATCAGGTCTTTGTAATCCAGCATTTTAAAGAATATCTGGCTGGATATATTATAAGGATAGTTGCCGGTCAGGACAAAAGGTTTTCCGTCAAATAATTTTTCGAGGTTCAGTTTCAAGAAGTCGTCTTCAATGATATTATCTTCCAGGGCAGGGAAGTTCTCACGGAGATAGGCTACAGATTCATAGTCCAGTTCCACCACTTTTACCGGACGGTTTTTCTGCATAATAAACTGGGTTAGTACCCCCATCCCCGGTCCTACTTCCAGAATTGGCAAGTCAGGGCACACGTTTACCGTATCGGCTATATCTTTTGCAATACTGAGATCTTTCAAGAAGTGTTGTCCTAGAAATTTTTTTGGCTTTACTAATCCCATTCCGTTATTTTTCTATCGTTAATAAATAGGTTTATTTCGCTAAGATAGTATCTTTGCATCGTGCAAAGGTAAACATTCTAAATTAATATACACAGATTTTGGAACGAACTCGATTAAAAAAGATTATAAATAAAGGTTTGCAGATTGCATTTCCGTTATTTTTGGGGGCTGCGATACTGATATGGATGTATCACGGATTCAATTTTTCCCGGGTGTGGGAGGTCTTGGATGGAGGAATGAACTATGGGTGGATGTTAGTGTCATTAGTGTTTGGTGTGTTTAGCCATATTTTTCGTGGCTGGCGGTGGAAGCTTACGCTGGCTCCGTTGGGCGAGCATCCCAAAACATCCGATTGTGTGTATGCCATCTTTGTGTCTTATGCCGCCAACTTGGTTGTTCCCCGTGTAGGTGAGATTTCCCGTTGCGGGGGGTTGGCTAAATATGATGGTATATCGTTTTCCAAATCGCTGGGTACGGTGGTTACGGAACGGCTGATTGATACGCTGTGTGTGTCGTTGATTACAGGGGTAACTCTTATAATGCAGGCAAGGGTATTCGATACTTTTTTTAAAGAAACCGGCACGGATACCACGGTTTTGGCACAGGTATTTACTTCGGGGCATTTCTATATCACTATCGTCTGTGTGCTGGCCGTATTGGTGCTGGCTTTTTTTCTGATCAGGAATGTGACGGTCTTTGCTAAGGTGAAAGGCATTCTCCATAATGTATGGGTCGGTGTACTGTCTTTGCGTCATGTAAAGCGGATGCCTCTGTTCATTCTTTATACCGTCGGTATCTGGACTTGCTATTTCCTGCAATTCTATGTTTCTTTCTTTTGTTTCGATTTTTCCGATAATTTGGGAGTGATGGCGGGACTGGTCATGTTTGCTGTAGGTAGCATTGCGGTAGTAGTTCCGACTCCTAATGGGGCGGGTCCGTGGCATTTTGCTGTCATAACGATGATGATGCTCTATGGAGTGGGAAAAGAAGATGCGGGAATTTTTGCCTTATTAGTGCATGGAATACAAACTTTTTTATTAATTTTGTTGGGTATATATGGATTAGCGGCTTTGCCGTTCACAAATAAAACTAAGAAGTTATGAGTACAATTCTCTCTCTCGCTCCGCAGAATGTGTGGAAGCATTTCTATTCATTGACTCAGGTTCCCCGCCCTTCGGGTTACTTGAAGAAAGTGCAAGAGTTCTTGCTGAACTTTGGAAAAAGTGTAGGCGTAGAGTCATTCCAGGACGAAGCCGGTAATATCATTTACCGTAAGCCTGCCACTCCGGGGATGGAAAACCGTAAGAAGGTGATTCTTCAGGCTCACATGGACATGGTTCCTCAGAAGAATAACGATACAGTGCATGATTTTGAAAATGATCCTATCGAGACTTACATTGACGGAGATTGGGTGAAAGCTAAAGGCACGACTTTGGGAGCCGATGATGGCATGGGTGTTGCCGCTATCATGGCTATCATGGAAGACAAGACGCTGAAACATGGTCCGTTGGAAGCACTGATTACTGCCGACGAAGAAACCGGTATGTTCGGTGCGTTCGGTTTGAAGCCGGGAACGGTAGACGGTGATATTCTGTTGAATCTGGATTCGGAAGAAGAAGGAGAATTGTATATCGGTTGTGCAGGCGGTGAAGACCTGACAGCAGTGTTGGAATATAAAGAAGTGGAAACAGATCCGGCTGACATTGCTTTGAAAGTTACCTTGAAAGGGCTGCGCGGTGGTCATTCAGGATTGGAAATAAATGAAGGACGTGCCAATGCCAACAAGCTGATGGCTCGTTTCATGAACCAGGTGATAACTTACGATGAGGCTTGCCTGGTGTCCTGGCAAGGTGGCAATATGCGTAATGCCATTCCTCGTGAATGTGAAGTGGTCATTACGGTTCCGGCTGAAGAAGAAGCGGACGTACTGGAATTTGTGCAGGAGTGCGAAGCATTGTGGAATGAAGAATATCATGTACACGAAACACCGCTCAGCTTCAAGGCAGCACGGGTGGATTTGCCTGCGATGATGGTTCCCGATGAAATTAAAGATAATCTGGTGGATGCCATTTATGCTTGTCAGAATGGAGTGATGCGTATGATTCCTACTATCCCCGATACCGTGGAAACCTCTTCCAATCTGGCTATCGTTTCTATCGGTGGTGGCAAGGCGGAGATAAAAATCCTGGCCCGCAGTTCACGCGATTCAATGAAGGATTATCTGAATACTGCATTGGAAAGCTGTTTCTCTATGGCAGGTATGGAAGTAACCCGTTCAGGTGGTTATTCAGGCTGTGAATCCAATGTGGATTCTCCTATTCTGAAAGCCATGAAGGAGTCTTATAAGGCACAATTCGGTACGGAACCTGCTGTGAAAGTGATTCATGCCGGCTTGGAATGCGGTATCATCGGTGCGGTGGTTCCGGGATTGGATATGATTTCTTTCGGTCCTACCTTGCGTTCTCCTCACTCACCGGATGAACGCTGCTTTATTCCTTCTGTAGGCAAGTTCTATGATTTCGTAGTAGCTACGTTGGAAAATACGCCGGTAAAAGAATAGTCTTTAATATCTTATAAAGATTTCGGGCGCGGATGATAGGGATTTCGTCCGCGCCTTTCTATTAATACTCCACTTTGTCACTTTTCTCTGTCCATTGTTGGAATGCCTTTATCGCCTCTTCCGCCAAAAGAACTTCGGAAGGCAGCTTGCGTGCCGAAGGTTTCAGGCTTAACTCATCATAGATAAAAGAGTCGTCAAACCCTATATTCTTGGCATCCGTCTTGTTGTTTGCATAATACATTTTATCCAGCCGTGCCCAGTAAATGGCTCCCAGACACATGGGACACGGTTCACACGAAGTATAAATTTCACATCCGCTCAAGTTGAATGTTCCCAGTTTGCTTGCCGCCGCACGGATGGCGCTGACTTCCGCATGGGCGGTAGGGTCGCATTGTGAGGTGACACGATTGGCTCCGGTCGCAATGATTTCACCATCTTTGGCAATTACGGCTCCAAAGGGTCCGCCGCCGTTTGCCACATTCTCTATAGAAAGCTCAATGGCTTTCCGCATTAATTCTTCTTTCTTCATAGTGGTTCTATTTCTTTAGTACAGAGCAAATATACGATATTTCCGGCTATATATGCGGGAGAGGGCTTATTTTATTCGGAAACTGCCGCTTCATGTGTACACTTGTCGGTTTCTGCTACCATTGAGGTGATTATCAGTGCCTCCGGGGACATTGCCCTGTTTTTTGTTTCAGAAGCTTCAGCCTCTCCGCAAAAGCCCGTCAATAGGGCAAAGTGGCTGAAGGATTGCCTTTGGAAATTCCTTCAGCCCGATTATGGAAGCTTCAGTTTTTGGTTGTTCGGGATGTGTTTGTGGAAGTTCATTTTCTCTGGTGCTTTTATGCCTGTTGGAAATGATGTTACTATTAGGAAGAGTTTGCTGTGACTGCCGTAATAGCTTTATTGCTTCACCTTAGTGAAGCAGCCGTTTTATACAGGTGACAATGGATCTTCACCAAAGTGGAATGGCGTGTTCACCTAAGTGATGGACAGAAAATACAAACTTATCCTGATGAAAAAGAATATGTTTCCGGTTGTGTCAGTTTGCTCATTTAGGGGTGCGATACGGTGACAAGTGCCTGGATATAGGACTTTTGAAGCATTGGGGAACCAATCTGTGCGGAGTATGCATACCCCAAGAGGGTGCGGCTGAAGGATTTTTCTTCGGGCTGAAGCATTTTCAGGTGTAATCCTTCAGCCGGAATGCCCACTGGCAAAGGGTTTGCGGAGAGGCTGAAGCTTTTGAAGGAATTTTCCTGTCCTTTTTCTTTGTATCACGAATTTGCTGAATACTCCTGGTTTTCCGTAATGCGCTGGTTTGGGCTAATACTTTGCACCCTTTCGGGTATATTATGCAAAAGAAGCTAATAAATTATACCCATTAGGGTGTAATTATCGCTGGTTTTGCTATATTGGTACCCTAAAGGGTGTAATTATGAATAATTCATTGTCATTGTTTGTTAAGGAAATGCGCAAGCGGTTCGGACTTACGCAAGTAGATTTGGCAGCTAAGGCGGGAGTGGGGCTTCGCTTTGTGCGCGAGTTGGAACAAGGAAAGCAAACTTTGCGAATAGACAAGGTAAACCAGGTGCTTGCCCTCTTCGGGTATGAAGTGGGAGCAGTGCCTGCAGGAAAGGAGCATAGCGTATGAGAAGGGGAAAAATATACCTGAATGATATATATCTACGCGGGGACGCTGACGGAAGACGAAAATGGTTTTACCTTTATCTATGATGCCGGATTCTTGCGTTATCCGGCTGGCACCTGAAGAACTTTTCATTGTATGACACGGGGATGGGCTATAGTCTGACGCCTGCATACCATTTGCTGTCCACGGTTATTGTCATGCCCGAGGATACGGAGGAGCTCGCCGGGGGGCAGTGGCAAGGTAATAGAGAACATCGCTTGGAAATTCCGACGTTCCATCATTAAATGGATGGAACTGATAGATGTTTCCTTCCTGCCCGAAGACATGAAGAAACCCTATAAAAGACTGGTGCTGCAACGTTTGCTTTGGCTGCGCTGAAAGATCTTTCCTTTTCTGTTTTAGTTATTTTAATTAAAACGTATGCAGTCTTTAAACATCTATTTCGTTTCTTTGTTAAAGAAGACTTAGTACGAACTAAAAGATTGTAGATATGAAAATTCGTTATTTATCTTTGATAGTGTTACTGGTAATGAGCGTATTTGCTCCTATGCAGGCACAAACCTATGACAATTTGTGGAAAGAACTGGAAGTATTGGAACGAAAGGATCTGCCCAAGTCGGTTATTTCCGAAGCAATGAAAATCTACGATAAAGCAAAAGCGGAACAGAATGTACCGCAAATGATGAAAGCCTATCTCACTGCCATGCAGTACCGTTCCCTTTTAACTCCCGATAGCTTGAAGGTAGATATGAATGGTTTGGAACAATGGGCTTCCCAAACCGGCAGTATGGAAGACAAAGCTATATTGTATTCCATTCTGGGTGAAATGACCATGCCTGCCGACGTAAAAAAAGGATTGGGTTATTTGCAGGCCTCTCTCAAGGATAAAGACCGGTTATTACTTATCCCGGTCGAGAAATTGAGACCTATGGTGAGAGTGGGAGAGGCTAGTAAACGGTATTTTCGTGATAATCTGTACAACCTGCTGGCACGTCGTGCCATACAAATCATGCAGCAGTACAGGTGGCAGGCGGCTGCTAAAGCAAATCAGACAAACAGTCTGCCTGCGGATATGACGGATATGGATCAGTTTGTTACTTATCAGTTTGTTCCCGTCTCTGATTGTGACCTGACGGCAGCTGTCATGCAGACTTATCAGTCCTTGCTGAAAGCATACGATACGGAAACGGAGCGTGAGGGTTGGTTGCTGACCGGGATAGACGCATTGAATTACCTGTACCGCAATTTTTCCGGAAACTTCTCGAATGACGTATGCCAACAGGAACTCCGGAAGTGGATTCATACTTATCCGGCTGTGAAAACAGTCCCTGAAGCTTATCTGGCTTTGGCACAATTCCTACAGTATCAAAATAATCAGGTAGAGCGCTTGCGGATAGTTCGTGAAGGAATAGCCGGATACCCCCGTTACGAAGGTATCAACCAACTGAAGAATATAGAAAAGGAAATTCTGAATGCAAGCCTTTCACTGGAAATAGCTACGGCCTATCCGGGTGAACAGCAGTCGGTGAAAGTAAATTATAAAAACCTTACCGGCATCACCTTGCAGTTATATAAGGTGAATTTACCCGTTACCTCTGCCGTATTGCAGAACAGAACCACCCATTTTGAAAGTAAATATGCCCGTTTGCAACGCGAGGAGCATTTTTCTTTGAAACCTACTACAGATTATTTGAATGTCGATACCACCCTGACCATACAGGCTCCTCAAGCGGGAATTTATTTCTTAAAGGCAGTGCCCGATGGGAAGAAGGGCGTTTCGGACGGAACATTAATGAATGTCACCGCTTTAAAGACCATTTATCGTCCTCTGCCGGATGGTACGTTGGAACTGGTGGTGGTAGATGCAGTGAGCGGACAGCCTGTTTCTGAGGCGGAAGTAACCATTTATACGGAGAAGGGAGGAGGTTATTCTCCCCAACAGACCTACCAGGCGGATAAACAGGGTACTTTGAAACTGGATTTCCTGAATAGTAACAAATACTGGTATAATGCACATACGGCGGCTGATAATGCGATGCCCATCTTGAATCTTTGGAAAAACGATTATTACTATAAAGAGAGCAAGAGGAAAGAAGTTTTGCAATTATTTACCGACCGCTCCATTTACCGTCCCGGTCAAACCGTATATGTATCCGGCTTGGCTTATGAAATGGAAAAGGATTCTACGCGTGTGCTTGCGGATAAAAAATATACGGTATCCCTATATGATGCGAATAATAATGAAACAGGAAAAGTAGAAGTACGGACGAATGGTTTTGGCTCGTTCAGCGGACAGTTTGTTTTGCCCTCTCCTTGCTTGACCGGTTATTTTAGCTTGCGTGTGGCCGATACTTCTGTCAGTTTTAAGGTAGAAGAATATAAACGTCCCACCTTTGATGTCACGTTTGAGCCCGTGAAAGTGGAGTATCAAGTGGGTGACTCTATAGAAGTGGTGGGTATGGCAAAGACTTTTGCCGGTGCGCCTGTGCAGAATGCCAGGGTACACTATAATATATCCCGTTCCTATGCCTGGTTCTGGCGGTTTATGGGCAGAGGTTCTGCCCGTTGGGAGGGAGAGGCAATGACCGATGCGGACGGTAAGTTCAGCGTTCCGGTGCATTTTGAAATAGATTCGGACAGGAGAGAATCTCCGTTGTGGTATTATACGTACAACATACAGGCGGATGTGACGGATGGTGCAGGTGAGACACAGCAAGCTAATTTGTCATTGCCTTTAGGAAGCACTTCAATGGTGCTGAATATGGATAATCTGCCCGATAATTTGGTGAAAGAAAAGAAGCTGGAAATAAAACTGACAGCCATGAATCTTTCGGGTGAGCCGGTAGATACTCCGGTTACTTATCAGGTAGTCGAAATGGAGAAGCAGAAAGACGGTCAGGAAAAAGAAGGCAGAAAGATATTGACCGGTACGGTGGAAGCCAACAAGAGTTTTGTTCCTGAGGCTATTTATGCCCTGCCTTCCGGTAATTATCGTTTGAAGCTTTCGGCTAAGGATACACAAGGCAGAGAGTGTACGGCATTTAAGAATTTCCTTCTGTTTTCATTGAACGACAAGCGTCCGCCCTTCGTGATAACGGATTGGTTCTATCAGGATGGTCTGGAATTTGATGCAGCATCTCCAGCTACTATATATATAGGTAGCAGCGAAAAGAATGTCTATCTGCTTTATGATGTGTTTGCAGGCAACAAGCGCTTGGAAAGCAAACGTATACAGCTTTCGGACTCGGTGATCAGTTTCCGCTTCCCTTATAAGAAGGAATATGGTGACGGCATTCTGGTAAGTATGGCATTTGTGAAAGACGGCAGACTTTACAGTCATAATGCACAGATTATGAAACCGGCCCCTGAGAAGAAGTTGCAGCTGAAATGGACTACGTTCCGTGACAAACTTCGTCCGGGACAGGAAGAGGAATGGAAACTGACGGTACTTTATCCGGATGGGCGCCCGGCTGAGGCTGAAATGCTGGCTACCATGTATGACGCTTCTCTGGATAAGATATATAGTGCACATAAGCTGGACTTTGGAGTGGACTTTCATTATGTGGTTCCATTGACTTATTGGAATACATCCTATATGCGGAATGCTTATTTGTATGTTGATTTCCCGTTGAAGAGGCTTCGTGCAGTTCCTTTGGAATATAGTGAATTGATCATTCCATCTACAGGAAGAATGGAGGCTGTGGTGGTAGGTTATGGAGGTAGCCCTCGTGCCGCTCTTACAGGATCTTTGAAGATAAGAGGTAGGAGTGCGGCAAATGCTGTGATGAAACAAGAGGCTGTTACTGATATGGTGCTCCAGGAAGAAATGGTAGAGACGTCTGCACAGGAAAATGCAGAAATGGACAGTTCTGAAGAACTGGCTGAAACAGGTGATATACAGATACGTGAAAACTTTGCGGAAACGGCATTCTTTTATCCACAGCTCCGCACCAATGAAACAGGTGAAATCAGTATTTCCTTTGTACTGCCCGAGAGCCTTACCCGATGGAAGTTTATGGGCTTGGCACATACCCGGAATGTGGATTATGGAAAGATAGAAGCTACCGCTACTGCCAGCAAAGAGTTTATGCTTCAGCCTAATATGCCCCGCTTTGTCCGCGTGGGAGATAAGGCGAATATAGCCGCTTCACTGATGAGCCTGTCGGACAAGGGAGTGAAAGGGAATGTATGCATGGAATTGTTCAATCCGGAAACAGAAAAGGTATTCTATTCACAAAAACAGAAGTTTGACGTGAAGGGAGGAGAAACCGGGCATGTGAACTTTACTTTTGAAGTGAGTGACAAATATACGGTAATGGCATGCCGGATGGTAGCGGATGGAGATACCTTCAGTGATGGAGAACAGCGTTACATCCCCGTACTGACAGACAAACAGTGGGTGACGGAAACCGTTCCTCTGAACGTGAATGGGGAAGGTGCGCATACTTTCTCTTTGGAAAACCTGTTTAACAAGCATAGCAAAACGGCTTCCGAACAACGGTTGACCGTAGAATTTACTGCCCATCCGGCTTGGTATGCCGTGCAGGCTTTGCCTGTAGTGGCTCATCCTCAGAATGAAGATGCTCTTTCCTGGGCTACCGCTTATTATGCCCATTCATTGGCTGCATATATAGTCAAAGAAAATCCCCGTATCAAGCAAGTCTTTGATAGCTGGAAGGCTCAAGGTGGCACGAAGGAAACTTTTATGAGCAATCTGCAAAAGAATCAGGAACTGAAAAATATCCTGCTGGCTGAAACTCCCTGGCTGGCAGAGGCTACCAATGAAGCCGAACAAAAACAGCGTATCGCCACTTTGTTTGACCTGAATACAATGAATAGCCAACTGGCTGTTTCTGTAGAGAAACTGGGAGAATTGCAAAATGCCGATGGCGCATGGAGTTGGTATAAAGGTATGCAAGGCAGCCGCTATGTAACTACTCAGGTAATGGAAATGCTGGTCCGGCTGAATGCATTGACTCATCAGGATGCTGACAGCCGGATGCAGCCTATGATTCAAAAAGGGTTCGAGTATTTAGGCAAGCAGGCAGCCGAAGAGTATAAGTCCATGAAAGAAGCTGAAAAGAAAGGGGCTGTCGGTATCCGTCCGTCAGAGCAGGTTCTCAGGTATTTGTATATCTGTGCTTTGGATGGCAAGGCTCCGGTTGATGAAAAGGTGAACCGGTATTTCATAGACAAGTTGTCCGGTGAGGGAAAAGAACTGACGATTTATGATAAGGCGTTGGGAGCAATCATCTTGCAGCATGCCGGAAAGG
>ENA-ORLD01000078-ORLD01000078.1-human-gut-metagenome-genome-assembly--contig:-NODE-78-length-18802-cov-6.04139_pt1 | contig 18802 bp, 18 predicted proteins | sample MGYA00243067_ERZ508824 | MGnify/ENA primary metagenome ERZ508824 (study PRJEB26277, sample SAMN04329789) | human gut metagenome | biome: human-associated habitat | host: Homo sapiens | place: USA... | reverse complement strand
CGTAGAGCTCCTCATCGAGTATTACCGACACTCAGTCATCCTTTATGGCACCTATTACCTGCTTTATCTCACCTGCGCTGACTGAGCGCTCCTCGTCAAGGTCTAACAGATAGCATGCATTCATAGAAAAATCATCAGCTACATATGCATAGGCCTCATGGAATATGATGATATTCTGTCCATTGGTAAGACTCTTTATGCTATTTATCTTTTCTTCAAGCACTGCAAGCTTTGCATCATATGCTTTTGCATTTGCATAATATTCATCAGCATGCTTTGCATCCTTTTCGGCAAGCCTGGATGCGATTGTCTGAACCATGGTGCGGTAACGCGGCACGCTCATCCATGCATGGGCAGTCTCATCAAGATGGTCATGATCGTGAGAGCTAGCTGATTCTGCGTATGCTTCGTGGTCAGGGACTTGGTCACTGTCCGATTCTGCGTCTGCTTCGTGGTCATGGTCGTGGTCACTGTCTGCATCATCCTCAGAAAGAAGTGCCACATCCTCACAGGCCTCAACCACATCAAGCTTCGGATACGCCTTTGCCACATCTGACATAAACGACTCTATACCGCCTCCGTTTATTACAAAAACATCGGCTGTGGATAAAAGCTTCATATCCTCCGGTGTGAGCTGGAAATCATGCAGACAACCGGTCTGTGGCTCGCTTAGGTTTTCGAGTCTCACTCCTTTCACACCATCCACTATGTTTAAAGTGGCAATGTACATAGGATAGAAGGATGTCACGACAGTAAGCATATCGTCTGCTTCGTCAGTATTTTTTGTATTGCCCGAAGCATTTGATGCTCCACCGGCAGCGCCTTTCATACCTGCTGTGTGCTCATATGCCATTACCGCAAGCGTACACACTATCAATATACACAAAAACATAATGCCTACAAATTTGCATTTATTCTTCATATATTAAATATTCGCCTTTCTTTCTATAACTTTATTTCTTTTTATGATTATTAACGCTTTTTTTGCTCTTGGCCTTATCTCTGCGCTCTTTTGTCTTTTTTGCAACCGGCTTTCCGGTCTTCTTCCAGCGCTCCTTTTTGTGCGGCTGGGATGCAGCGGCTCTTTTTGCAGCTGATTTTGCCTCGCGCTTTGCTGCCTCCTCCTGCTTCATGGCAAGAAGCGTCTCCTCGTCAAATACGAGTGAATCTATGAGATTCCAGATTTCGTCCCTGCCTTCCTTTGACATGGACGAAAACGGTATAACTACCGTGCCCGGCTTCACATGAAGCACATCCTTGATAGTCTTTATGTGTGCGGCAATCTGGCTTTTTTTCAATTTATCAGATTTGGTTGCAATGATGATCGGTGCAAAGCCCTGGTTTACCATCCAGTCATACATCATGATATCATTGTCAGATGGCTCATGCCTTATATCTATTAAAAGAAACACTGCCTGAAGCTTTTTTGAGGTGTGAAGATAGTTTTCTATCATCTGTCCCCATTTAGCTTTTATCTCGATATTGGCATTGGCATAGCCATAGCCCGGCAGATCGACCAGATACATGGCGTCATTGACGTTGTAAAAATTGATGGTCTGCGTCTTGCCGGGCTGTGAAGAGATCCTGGCAAGTGACTTTCTGTTCATGAGTGCGTTGATCAGTGACGACTTGCCTACATTTGACTTGCCGGCGAATGCCACCTCATTATACTCATTGTCAGGGATTGTGCTTGTAATTCCGCAAACTGTCTCTAAATTAACACTTTTAATTACCATAATCTCTTCCTCATTCTTATTTTACAAATGCTATCTTCTCCACCTGTGAAAATCTCTCCACCGGCACGATTTCCATGCCGTCTGTTATTTCTTTTGAAATCTCCTCCAGGTCCTTTTCATTATCCTTTGGAATACATACTGTTTTTATTCCGATTACTTTGGCTGCAAGCAGCTTTTCCTTGAGTCCTCCTATCGGAAGCACCCTGCCGCGCAGTGTTATCTCGCCCGTCATGGCTACATCTGCCCTGACAGGTCTGTCTGTAATGGCTGAGAGCATGGCTGTCGCCATAGTGATACCTGCAGATGGTCCGTCCTTTGGCACTGCGCCCTCCGGGATATGTATATGGATATCATGCTTCGTGTAAAACTCTGCATCAATTCCATATCCTTCGCTTATTGAGCGCACATAGCTAAGTGCCGCCTGTGCCGACTCCTTCATCACGTCGCCTAGCTTACCGGTGAGCACGAGCTCACCCTTGCCCGGTAGCACATTCACCTCAACCTCGAGTGTGACTCCGCCCACGCTGGTCCATGCCAGGCCTCTAACGATTCCAACCTCTGCGCGATCATTTTTCTTCTCCGGACTGTACTTCGGATTGCCCAGATATGTCTTAAGATTGGTCTTTGTAACCTTTACAGCAGCTTCGCTGTCCTTAAAGATTTCCCTGGCAGCCTTGCGGCACAGCTTGCCGATAGTCCTCTCAAGGCTTCTGACTCCGGCCTCTCTGGTGTACAGCCTGATAATATCCTTTAGGGCCGAGTCTGTTATCGTAAGCTGTTCCTTTTTAATTCCGTTTTTGCTCTTTTGCTTCTCAACCAGGTGTTCCTTAGCTATGTGAAATTTCTCATTTTCAGTGTAGCTTGACACCTCGATAAGCTCCATCCTGTCAAGAAGCGGCTTTGGAATGCCTGAAACCTCATTTGCCGTTGCAATAAAAAGCACCTCCGACAAATCCACAGGCATCTCAATGTAATGATCCCTGAATCTGCAGTTCTGCTCACTGTCAAGCACCTCGAGAAGAGCGGCTGATGTGACACCCTTGTAGGCACTTGACACCTTATCTATCTCATCCAACAGCACGAGAGGATTTGAAACGCCAGCCTGTCTTAAGCCATTTACTATACGGCCCGGCATAGCACCGATATATGTCTTTCTGTGTCCACGGATTTCTGCCTCATCACGCACACCACCAAGAGAAATACGCACATATTTCTTCTCCAGTGCAGACGCAATTGAACGGGCTATGCTTGTCTTTCCTGTTCCCGGAGGACCTACAAGACAAATTATAGGACTCTCTCCCTTGCTTGTCAGATTTCTGACTGCCAGAAACTCAAGTATTCTCTCCTTAACATCCTTTAATCCGTAGTGATCATCATCGAGCACCTGTGCTGCATGGTCAAGATCCTTGTTGTCCACAGACATCTTGTTCCACGGAAGCTCAAGTACAGTCTCTATATAGCCTCTCTCAACTGTGCTCTCTGATGAGCTGCTGCTCATATTTCTAAAGCGCTTTATCTCTTTTTTCGTCTTTTCCTTTACGTAGTCAGGCGCATCTAACTCAGATAGCTTTTTCTCATATTCATCAGCCTCCGAGTCAGCATTCTCGCCCAACTCCTCACGTATCACACCAAGCTGTTCACGAAGCACATACTCCTTCTGATGCTTGTCCACACGAACCTTTACTTTTTTCTGAAGCTCATTCTTTATGGAAATAACCTCCACCTGGGAGAGAAGTAATGATACTATAACCTGATATCTGTCATTGATATCCTCTGCCTCAAGCACCTGCTGCTTAAGCTCATATGACACCGGCAGATTGTTGGTTACATAATCAATGAGCTTTTCAAGATCCTCATACTGATCTATCTGCCTGATAAGCTCCTTGCTGATTTTGCCGACGACTGCCGCATATCTGTGAAAAGCCTCTCTGACTCCGAGAAGCATGGCTTCCCTGAGATCCTCCGGCAGGCTGTCTGCATTACTATCACAATAACAGATTTCTGCCTCAAGGTACTTCTCATTACCGGTAAAGCCAAGCAATGCTGCCCGGCTTATTCCATCTACAAGTATTCTCACAACATCATTCTGTAATCTGACAACCTGCTTTATATCAGCAACAATACCCATCTGATAGAGATCTTCCTGAGTCGGGTCCTCACTGTCCACATTCCTTTGTGTGACAAGATAAATCTTTTGATCCTGCTCCATAGCCTCCTCGACAGCACGAAGGGAGCGCTCTCTGCTGATGTCGAAATGGGCAATCATCCCCGGCAGAATAGTAAGCCCTCTCAGCGCTACTGCAGGCATATTCATAATCTGTTCTTCCACTTATATCTCCTGTATTATTGCACAGCCATGCATAACAAACCGCTGTGCAATTTATATTATCCGATGCTGTATCTTTTGTAAAATACCGCCATGTACATACGATGCCGCTTTTACCTCGATATATGCCTCAGGAACGCAATCACCAACAAGCTTTAAGTTTTCCTCACCTGTATCCTTGTCGATTACGCACTTGCTGATGCTCTTGTCTGACGGTATACGATACATAAGGTCAAGCATAACAGCCTCCATGATGGCACGAAGACCTCTGGCTCCTGTCTTTCTCTCAAGTGCCTTGTCAGCGATAGCATTGACTGCATCATCTGTGAACTCAAGACCTACTCCGTCAAGCTCAAAGAGCTTGGTGTACTGCTTGATAAGCGAGTTCTTAGGCTCCTTAAGTATACGGATAAGTGCATCCCTGTCGAGTGCCTCGAGAGAAACGGTAATAGGTACACGTCCGATAAACTCAGGAATCAATCCAAACTTTACAAAATCCTGTGGAAGTGCATGCTTAAACGCCTCTCCTACATTGAGCTCTGTCTTTGACTTTACATCTGAATTGAAGCCTATAGATGATGTATCCATACGACTGTCGATAATTTTTTCCAGACCATCAAATGCTCCACCGCAGATAAAAAGTATATTAGTAGTATCAATAGGAATAAGCTCCTGCTGCGGATGCTTTCTTCCGCCCTGTGGCGGTACAGATGCCTCTGTGCCCTCAAGAATCTTTAAAAGAGCCTGCTGTACACCCTCACCTGACACATCTCTGGTGATTGAGACATTCTCTGATTTCTTTGTAATTTTATCTATCTCATCTATATAAATGATACCATGCTCTGCACGCTCGATATCATAATCTGCCGCCTGAATAAGCTTTAATAGGATATTCTCCACATCCTCACCTACGTATCCTGCCTCTGTAAGTGTTGTAGCATCAGCGATAGCAAATGGAACATTTATCACTCTGGCAAGTGTCTGCGCAAGAAGTGTCTTTCCTGAGCCTGTAGGTCCAAGCATGAGAATATTACTCTTCTGAAGCTCTACATCTGATGTATCACCTGCCAGAACTCTCTTATAGTGATTGTAAACAGCAACCGAAAGCACCTTCTTTGCCTGGTCCTGTCCTATTACATAATCGTCCAGAAACGCCTTAAGCTCCTCCGGAGTAACAAGATTTATATCATCCTTAGCGCTGCTTTTGTCCTCATGGCCATCTACGCCTTCTTCCTCAAGAATCTCGGCACATATATCTATACACTCATCGCAGATAAAAGCTCCATTAGGTCCGGAAATCAAACGATTTACCTGGTCCTGTGTCTTACCGCAAAATGAGCAGCGAATCTTTCCGTCGTTTTTTCCTGCCATTATTAACTCCTTTTATTGCATGAGGGCATCCCATATGGGGTACCCTCTTAAATTCATCTAACTTCTGATTATCTGTTTGTTATTACACTGTCTATGAGACCATACTCTGCGGCTTCCTGTGCTGACATATAGTTGTCTCGCTCTGTATCAGCTGCAATTGTCTCGTATGGCTTGCCTGTATTGGCTGCTAAAATTTCGTTTAATCTCTTCTTTGTCTTTAAAATATTTTCTGCAGCAATCTGAATCTCAGTAGCCTGACCCTTTGCACCGCCAGATGGCTGATGAATCATAATCTCTGCATTTGGAAGAGCATATCTCTTGCCCTTTGCACCGCCTGCAAGAAGGAAAGCTCCCATGCTTGCTGCAAGACCGATACAGATTGTTGAAACATCACACTTGATGTACTGCATAGTATCGTAAATAGCAAGTCCTGCTGTAACCATTCCACCCGGTGAATTGATGTAAAGGTGGATATCCTTATTCGGATCCTCGGACTCAAGGAATAAAAGCTGGGCAACAACAAGGCTGGCTGTTGTCTCATTTACTTCCTCTCCAAGGAAAATGATACGATCTTTTAATAATCTGGAGTAAATGTCGTAGTTGCGCTCTCCTCTGCTGGTCTGTTCAATGACATATGGTACTAAACTCATATAAAATACCTCCTTTATAAAAGCTCAAAAGACCGGCTCAGAAAATAGGCTTCTGAGCCAGTCAATCAAATCTTGATTCAAAAATCTTATTCTTCTGTAGACTCTTCTGCATCAGCCTTTTTCTTTGCCTTTGCACGCTCTTTAACGTTGTCCATGATAAGATCTACAGCCTTTGTGATAGCAAGGTCTTTCTTCATAGACTCCTTCTCAGCATCTCCCATGTACTCTTTAAGCTTATCAGCCTCCATGCCGTATGCCTTAGCCATCTTCTCTACCTCAGCATCGATATCTGCATCAGTAACCTCGATGTTTTCCTCCTTGGCAATCTGCTCAAGTACAAGGCTGCTCTGGATACGTGTTGTAGCCTCAGGACGAACCTGATCCTTAAGCTGGTCAACTGTCATGCCTGAGAACTGTAAGTACTGCTCCATTGTAAGACCGCTCTGTGCGATTCTCTGAGCGAACTCCTCAACCATTGTCTCACACTGTGTCTCAATCATTGCCTCAGGAAGATCCATCTTTGACTTGTCGATAATCTTCTGGATAGCCTCATCCTCTTTAGTCTTCTTAGCTTCTGTCTCTTTCTTCTCTGTGAGGTTCTTTTTGATTTCCTCTTTGTACTCAGCTAATGTATCAACACCTGCTGCATCCTGTGCAAACTCATCATCAAGCTCTGGAAGCTCCTTAGCCTTGATCTCGTTGATCTTAACCTTGAATGTAGCCGGCTTTCCTGCAAGGTCTGCTGCCTGATACTTCTCAGGGAATGTTACATTGACCTCAACCTCATCGCCTGTGTTCTTTCCTACTAACTGATCCTCGAATGTATCGATGAATGTGTGTGAACCGATCTCTAATGGATGATTCTCACCCTTTCCACCCTCGAAAGCTACTCCGTCAACAAATCCCTCAAAGTCGATAACTGCTGTATCTCCCTCTGCTACAGGACGATCTGTAACTGTAACTGTTCTTGCATTTTTGTTTCTCTGGTTCTCAAGCTCAGCGTCAACCTCTTCATCAGAAACTGATGTGTCGATCTTTGTAACTGTAACGCCCATGTACTTACCAAGAGTAACCTCTGGTCTTACAGCAACCTCTGCTGTGTAGATGAAAGGCTGTCCCTTCTCAATCTGAGTAACCTCAACTGTTGGGCGTGAAACAATGTCAACACCGCTCTCGTCAACCGCACCTGCGTATGTCTGCTGCATAAGAATGTTTGCTGCATCCTCGTAGAACACACCTGCTCCATACATTTTCTCAATCATAGCTCTTGGCACTTTTCCTTTACGGAATCCAGGTACGCTAATCTGTTTCTTCTGCTTCTGATATGCAGAATCCAATGCTTTCTCTAATTCCTCAGCTGCTACCTCAATAGTAAGCTTCGCCATATTATGCTCTAAATTCTCAACCTGTACACTCATGTCAATCGTTATCCTCCTTAAAAATATATATGAATGGTATGTACATCAAATGTAATGTGGGCATGCTTTTTAAACTGCTAAGCCCAGTCATTAGATGATTATAACACAACAAATCCACTATTTCCAGTGTTTTTTACATTAAATTTGCTTTTGTGTATAATTCCATAAATTGTCAGCAATACCAAAACATATTTTTGTCATTTTACGGCATAATATTTCCATACACATACAGCTTGTGTATAACGTTTTAAAAGGAGGTATTGCATTATGGCAGCATCAAGTAGTAAAAAGGCTTCTGTACCGGAGGCAAAAGAGGCTATGAACCGTTTCAAGGAAGAGGTTGCTTCAGAGCTTGGAGTTCCTTTAAAAGAGGGCTACAACGGTGACCTTACTTCTAAGCAGGCCGGTTCAATCGGTGGCGAAATGGTCAAGCAGATGATCATGAAGCAGGAGCAGCAGATGAAATAAGCTCTGCAATAGCAGGCTTCAAATGTACGCTTCAAATGCAAGCATAAAAAGAGGCCGCGCACCATGGGGTTGGTGTGTGACCTCTTTTGTTATAATACTAATAATATGATTATTTGCTGAACGTTGTATTAGTATACCAGTCCCTGTCGAATATGCTCTACTGTGGCATCGTCTGTGAAGTATCTGACAAGCTCGAGTGCAAACGCAATAGCTGTTCCCATTCCACGACTTGTAATCACATTGCCATCCACAACTACAGGCTGCTCAAGCCATTGTGCACCGAGCAGCTTTTCCTCAAAACCCGGATGACAGGTAGCTTTTTTGCCCTCAAGTATATGATTCTCACCGAGCACGCTAGGCGCTGCACATATCGCTGCAACAAGTTTTCCCTCAGCGGCAAAGCTCTTAATTGTCTTTACTACTGTCTCATCCGCACCAAGGTTTAATGTACCCGGCATGCCTCCCGGCAGTACGATTGCGTCGTAGCTGTCAAAATCAGCCTGTGCCTTTGTGGTATCTGTCTTAAATGTCACCTGATGAGAGCTTGTCACCTCGGCTTTTTCCGTGATTGATATGGTTTCAATCTCAAGCTTTGCTCTTCTAACTATATCGACTACTGTAAGTCCTTCAATCTCCTCACAGCCGTCTGCCATAAAAATTCCTACTTTAATCATATTTTTCTCCATTATTTTTCTTTGATAATACTATGATACCATTTGAACCTTTAATCATACTATAAAAAGCTGCGGTTCGTCCTTGAATTTTTAAATACCGGTCATTATAATCATATATAAATGATATGAGGGTAAAACAAAAGTATAAACCGTAACTATAAATCTACCAGTAACCTGAAAGGATATACCATGGAAATCGAAAGAAAATACTTACTTAAACAGCTTCCTTCCAATTTAGACAGCTACGCGAGCAAAAAAATCGCCCAGGGCTATCTGTGCACCTCGCCTGTTGTCAGAGTCAGACGCTCAAAAGACAGCTATTATATGCCCAACTAGGGAGCCGGTCTTATGGTGCGCGAGGAGTACAATCTTCCTCTCACAAAAGACGCCTACGACCATCTTGTCCAAAAGATTGACGGTCGTCTCATCGAAAAGACACGCTATCTCATACCTCTTGACGGTGGTCTGACCGCAGAGCTTGATGTATTTGAGGGTGATCTGGCTCCTCTTACACTTGTGGAGGTTGAATTCGACTCTGTCGACGCAGCAAATGAATTCACAGCGCCTGACTGGTTTGGCGAGGATGTCACTGAATCCGGCAAATATCACAACAGCTATCTGAGCCGATTGGAAAATTCATAGTACTGCCTGGTCTTTATCGTATTCTTTAAATCATCATACCGCTTTTGCAATGGACCCTCAGGAACTACAACATCCATAACCACCGCTATGTCATCTATAAGGCGGTCGGTTATGATATCCCTCATTGAAATAAGTATATTGTACTTCTCTTCAAAGGTATCCGCATCAAGAAACTCCAGCAAACGCGGATCCGGTGCCTGGCCTTCATCTGCATCCGGCGCAGGCATATCCTCCGGCTTATCCTTAAGCGTGATCTTCTCAAATCTGTATTTCTGCTTCACATCAGGATATTTCTCATGGTCCACCTCGCTTACAAACATGTCGAGTGGTCTGGCGTATATCCCAAAATCATCATATAAAGCCTGATAAATCACAAGCTTTTCCCCTGTCTCTGAATGTGTTGCCACTGTAACTATCTGATACAGCTTATTCTTAAAGTGCCTGTAAAGCTCTCCGGGCTTTGGTGTTCTGTCCATCATTTCTGCCTCTTTTCCTATTATTTAAAAGTTGTTAATCATGTCTAAGCCTTCCCCAAGGAAATCTCTCTCAAACTCCAGATTGCCGCTGTATCCCATGGCAATCAGATCCTCAACACTGCCAAACATGCTCTGTGTCTCAGCCTCTATAATCTTTGCACCGTCTGCCGCTTTGGTATGCAGTGTCTGGCAGTTTCTTGAGTGCTCCTGAGTCATCCTCTGCTGTGCCTCGCTATGTCCGTGCATAGTCTCAAGCTCTTTTTGTGTCGTATCATCCGCAAAGCGTGCGTTATTTTTCACGGCCCTCTGCACTATATCCGGATTGCTCTGCTGTGGTCTCTGCTGTGGCTGTACTCTCTGCTGCATCTGTGATCTCTGAGGCTGCTGAGCTCTCTGCTGCATCTGTGGCTGTTGTTTCTGCTGATATGTCTGGTTCAATGCATTCATACCCGACTGAACTGTATTCTGCATGCTGTTCCATATCTGCTGTATCTGCTTCTGCTGCGGTCTCGGTTTGTTTGGCTGCGTGTTTTTACTGCCTGCGCTCTTTGATTTTTTGTTAATGTAAAAAACAGCTCCTAAGATAATTGCCCAAATTATAACATACATATTCTGCTCCTTTATCAATCTGCATTTTTCTATGTCAATCCCTGAATATCCTGCACATATCGCGCTGTATGTATTCTGCTGTCTGTTCCGGCTCCCATTGCTTTGTAACACCCACAAGCAGCGGATTAAGCTCCGACAGTATCCTTGCCGTGCGCCGGTCTGTCGTGCCCTCATACTTATCGTTTATGGCCTCAGCCTGCTTCACACATGCCTCAAGCTGCTTTAATATATCCTTCCAGAACTCCTCGTAATATATCTCATGCACTCTCTTAGTCTTTTGTGTGAAATTTAGCTCTGCAAGCTCTTTGTTGCTGTGCCCCAGATAGAAATATGACAGAGCAAACAAATCAGGCTTTTTCCTTTCAAGCCCCTCATTTGTCAGGTGTATCAGATTCTCTATCTCACTCTGTAAAATGATACCGTTGTCAAAGGATGACAGATATCTCTCCCCCTGCTTTACAACAGAGTCCAGAGTCGTGTGAAAATCCGTGTCCACCTTGCTGATTAAAAATTCATCGTCAAACATGCCGCTTTTCGCTTTGCAAGCCTTTATCAGCTCTCCAAAGTGCTTCCGGTCTGTTCCTGTGAGCTCACAATACCCGATAACTTGTTGCTCAAGCTCCTTTAAATCTGAAAGCAGACTGCTTAAGCCTGTCTTCACGCCATAATAGCGCTTTGCAACACCGGAGGAATTCTTTTTTGTTTTGACATACAGCTTAAGCCAGCTGTTGACCACTGTCATATCGGCACCCGCCGTATCCATCGCTGTCTTAAATTTCTTTTCCGTATCACTTAGTCCTAAAATCATCACACACCCTCAAACATCATTCTAAAACTATACAATAATAATTTTACACCATTATCATATTTTTTTAAAGAGCCTTTTTTCGCTCTGAAAAGCCCACTTTAAACGCAAAAAAAGGAAGCCATACAATAGCTGTATGACTTCCTGTATACTCTGCATGTTATTCGCATCGTCGTGCGAATGGCACGAGCGGCTTTGTTATGATAGCAAAATCAAATTAACGACCGAACTGCATATCGTTGTTACCTGATTTTGTTGTGAACATCTCAAGCATGTTGATTGGATCGTTGTAATCCATAAGCCATCCCTCACGGGCGAAATCAAACTGTCCGTCCTTACGGCTGTTAAGGAATACGTTCCACTCCTGCTGCTCAACCTTTAAGTTGATACCTACCTTTGAAAGATCTGCCTGGATAGCCTCACCAATCTTTACATTTGACTCTGAGTTGTTTACAAGGTATGAGAACTCGACAGTCTGGTTTACCTGACCTGTGCTCTCATCTAATAATCCGATAGAAGCAAGAAGCTCTTTAGCCTCCTCAAAGTTCTTATCGTAATCTGTGCCGTAGTAATCTTTGTTCTTGAACTCGCCACCGTTACCATCTGTAACGCCCTCTGGGATAAATGTTGTGGCAATCTTCTGTCCGCCCTGGGCGATTGTATCGATAATGTACTGACGATCGATAAGAAGACAGATTGCTTTTCTGAATACCTTAGCCTGGTCAGCATCTAATCCAAGTTCTGAGTAGAGCTTAGAGTTAATGTTGAAGCCTACGTAGTATGTTCCAAGGTTGTCAACTGTGTAGAACTCGCTTGTCTTCTTAGCTGCCTCAATCTCTGCTGTAGGAATTGAATCAATAAAATCAAGGTCACCGTTCTGGTAAGCTGTGTAAGCTGAAACATCATCAGATGTAAGCATTACGTTCATCTCATCAACTGTTACATTGTCAGCATCCCAGTAGTTAGGATTCTTAACATATGTCATGCTTGAATCATGTTTCCACTCCTTGAGTGTGAATGCACCGTTTGTAACGAACTTGTCGCTTGCATCGTTTGCCCAGTCATCATTTCCCTCTACTGACTTCTGGTTTACAGGGAAGAAGAATGGGAATGCACATAAGTCAAGGAAGTATGGTGTAACTGCTTTAAGCTTGACTGTAAGAGTCTTTCCATCATCAGAAGCTACTACATCATCAGCAGCAAGACCCTTTGTATCATCATATCCTGCGAATACTGCGCAAAGGTAGCTGTAATCTGCAGCTGTCTTAGGATCTGCAGCTCTCCTCCAAGACCACTCGAAATCCTTTGCAGTAAGCTCATCACCATTTGACCACTTAAGACCGTCACGCATTGTGAATGTGTATGTGAGGCCATCCTCAGAAACCTCATAGCTCTCTGCACATGCAGGCTCAAGCTTGCCCTCAGCGTTGTAACGCATAAGACCCTCAAAGCTGTTTACTGCAAGACATCCGCCGTCAACAGTACTGTTTAATGCAGGATCGATATGATCAGGCTCTGATGCCATGAAGATGTTTAACTTTCCGGCATTCTTTGTGTTCTTTGCATTGTAGAAGTATTTCATACCCTCTACTGTTGAGTATACGTCTGTGACATAATCCTTGAGCATATACTGGTCATTGTAGTAGTAAAGTGGAATAACACACCATGTATCCATAAGCATATCCTCTGCCTGGTGCATCATCTCTGCACGCTTTGCAAGATCTGCTTCTGTACGGATAGATTCTACTAACTCATCATAGCTTGTCCAGTCTACGGCTGTTGATACAGCAGTATCAGAATTATCGTTAGTAGTTGTTTTGTTGTTGCTCTTGCTTCCACAAGCAGTCATGCCAAGTGCCATAGCTGCAACAAGAGTAAGTGCTACTAATCTCTTTTTCATCTTTCTTCCTCCTAATTAATTAATATGAAAAATAAATTTATGTTAGAACCGGCACATGTGGCTTAAGCTATATGCCGGTAAAAACCTTATATTAGCGGTTGAAGCATGCAACCATATGTCCGTTTCCTCTGTCTGTAAGCTCCGGACGTGCTGCTGCACACTGTTCTGTCGCGTATTTACAGCGCGAACGGAATGGACAGCCGCTAGGCATGCGAAGAGGTGAAGGAACATCTCCCTCAAGCACGATTCGCTTGCTGTGTCTGGCAGTCTCAGGATCCGGAATCGGAACTGCTGAAAGCAGCGACTGTGTGTACGGATGGATTGGATTGTCCATCAGCTCATCTGCATCTGCAAGCTCCATCATATGGCCCAAGTACATAACAGCTATTCTGTCAGAGATATGCTGCACTACAAGCAGATCATGCGCTATAAACAGGTATGATAACCCTCTCTCCTTCTGCAGATCCTCAAACATGTTGACTACCTGAGCCTGAATTGAAACATCAAGTGCCGATACCGGCTCATCACATACGATAAACTTCGGATCTACTGCAAGCGCTCTTGCTATTCCGATACGCTGTCTCTGTCCACCCGAAAACTCATGTGCATAACGTGTGGCATGGTCTGCGTTTAGTCCAACTGTCTCCATGAGATCCATAATCATCTCATGGCGCTCTTTCTTGCTATTATAGAGCTTGTGCACATCGAGAGGCTCTCCGATGATATCCTCAACCGTCATACGAGGGTTGAGTGATGAATACGGATCCTGGAATACCATCTGCATCTGCTTACGGTAAGGATGCATATTCACATCTATCTTCTTCTCACTGTCAAACAAAACATTGCCGTCGAACTCAATGCGTCCAGCTGTCGGCTGGTACAGACGTAAAAGAGTACGTCCTACGGTTGTCTTTCCACAGCCTGACTCGCCAACAAGTCCAAGCGTCTCACCCGGCTTTATGGCAAATGACACATCATCGACTGCCTTTAATTCCATCTTTTTAAATCCGTCATGAACAGGGAAATACTGCTTCAAATGGTCTACCTTGAGCAGGTACTCGTTGTTATTTGTCTCATTACTCATTTGATTTTCCCTCCTCCATCATATTCTTAATATTCATCCAGCATGATGCGAGATGATCCTCTCCAACCCAGATTTCCTCCGGCTTTTCGGTGAGACATATCTTCATAGCGGCATCACAGCGAGGGCAGAATGCACAGCCATCTGGCATGTTGAGCATATTGATTGGTGTGCCTCCGATAGGAACAAGCCTGGTTTTTGAATTGGTCTTTGTAGGGATTGAACGAAGCAGTCCCTTTGTGTACTCATGCGCCGGGCTGTAGAATATGGCATCTGCTGTTCCTCTCTCACACACACGGCCGCCGTACATAACTATGATCTCATCACACATTGAAGCAATGACACCCAGATCATGTGTAACCATGATGATTGCCATGCCGAGCTTTTCCTGCAGTGACTGCATAAGCTCAAGAATCTGTGCCTGGATAGTCACATCAAGAGCTGTTGTCGGCTCATCTGCGATAAGGATATCCGGCTCACAGGCTAATGCCATAGCTATCATGACACGCTGTCTCATACCACCGGAAAGCTCATGAGGGTACTGATTTACACGCTTCTCAGGCTCATTAACGCCTACAAGTGTGAGCATCTCTATAGCACGCTCTTTTGCTTCCTTCTTTGTACGGTCTGTGTGAAGAAGCACTGCCTCCTCAAGCTGGTAGCCTACCGTAAATACCGGATTAAGCGATGTCATAGGATCCTGGAAAATGATTGAACAGCATTTTCCTCTGAAATCCGCCATTTTCTTTTTGTTCCATTTGGTGATATCCTCACCCTTATATTTTACTGAGCCGCCTGTGATGGCACCATTCTCAGCAAGAATCTGCATGATTGAATATGCTGTAACTGACTTTCCTGAGCCTGACTCTCCTACGATTCCAAGAGTCTTTCCCGGCTCAAGCTTAAAGCTGACACCGTTTACAGCTGATACGTCTCCGTTATCGGTCTTGAAGGTAGTGTGCAGATCAGATACTTCAAGAACAAACTTATTATCTTCCATCTTACTCACTCCTTACTATTTCGATAATTTAGGGTCAAATGCATCTCTTAAGCCGTCACCGATAAGATTCAATGTAAGAACAATGATACAAATCGTAAGCGCCGGGAAAATAAGACGCAATGGGTAGCTCTGGAGTCCGCCACGCGCTGTATTTGCCAACGAACCAAGTGAAGGCATAGGAGCCGAAACACCAAGTCCGATAAATGACAGATAACTCTCAGTAAAGATGGCTGATGGTATCTGAAGCGCTGTAGTAATGATGATTACTGACAGACAGTTCGGTAAAATGTGTTTTCTGATAGTGCGGGCTGATGATGTTCCGATACACTTTGCTGCGAGAATGTACTCATTCTGCTTGATGGTAAGAATCTGACCTCTTATAAGTCTTGCCATTCCTACCCAGTAAAGCAATCCAAACACTATGAAAAGTGCAATCATGTTGACACCGAGCTTTGAAAGCACTGTACCCTTTATTACAGGTGTTAGCACCTCATTTAATACAACTGCAAGTAAAATGATGAGCAGCATATCCGGCAATGAATAAATGATATCTACTATTCTCATCATAACCATATCTACCTTGCCACCGCAGAAGCCTGATACGGAACCGTAAATGATACCGATTATAAGCACAAGCAGTGATGCAAACACACCGACTCCCAGCGATACACGAGCTCCGTAAACAACACGGATAAAATAGTCTCTTCCGAGCTCATCTGTGCCAAAAATGTGCGGGAACAGCTTCTCACCTGCATCAATCTGTGCCTGCTCAGCATCGCTGTACTGGAAAGGTCCTAAGTTCTGTGCACCCTTAACGATATCTGCATAGCCGTAAGGCACAATCTTTGGTGCCAGAAGAATAACCAAAATAAGTAAAACCAAAACTATAATAGAACCCATAGCCAGTGGATTTTTGCGGAGTCTCTTAAGACCATCCTTAAAGAAGGTAGTTGACTCACCCATAACCTCCTGCTGGCGTTTCTCTTCATCTGATGCCTTGGCAAAATCCTTCATATCGAACTTGCTAAGGTCAATCTGTGTGGAGAAAGGAGCTCTCTTCATATTATCTTTCATCTTTATCTCTCCTTAATCAAGCTTAATACGTGGATCAATCACTTTGTATACAATATCTGTAATGAGGTTCGCGCCTACCATGATGACAGCAAGGAAAAGTGTTGTGGCCATAATCATTGTGTAATCACGGTTTGTGATACAGCTTACGAACTTGGAACCGAGTCCTCCGATATTGAAAATACTCTCAATAACCATTGAACCTGTGAGGATACCACCAATCATAGGTCCCACATATGTGATGACCGGAATGAGCGCATTACGAAGCGCATGTACAAATATAATCTTGTACTGATGTACACCCTTGGCCTTTGCCGTACGGATGTAATCCTGTCCGAGTGCATCAAGCATTGAAGTCTTTGTAAGTCTTGTAATATATGCCATCGGTGAAAGTGACAGTGACAGCACCGGAAGTAATATCATGTTGCTTCCTGAGCTGAAAGCCTGCACCACGCCAAGCTTTATACAGAAGAAATAAAGTAATAACGTAGCGATGACAAATGACGGCATCGACGTAATCAGTGTGACGAAGAATACTATAACTCGATCCGGCCACCTGTTTCGCATCAGCGCTGCTATCGAACCGAGCACCACTCCGAATACTATCGCAGTGAGCGCCGCTAAAAGTCCAAGCTTCGCTGAAATCGGGAAACTCTCCCCAATGATATCTGAGATCGGACGGTCTGTCTTAAGACTAACACCGAAATCTCCGTGCAGCACGCCTGCCATGTAGTTCTTGTACTGGACTATAAGTGGCTGATCCAGTCCGTAGCGTGCCTCAAGCTCTTTCATTACCGCCGGACTCTTTGCCTTCTCCGAATTGAATGGACCACCCGGAATTGCATTCATGGCAAAGAATGTAATAAGACTGATAATGAAGATTGTAAAAATCGCGAGAATAACTCTCTTTACAATGTACTTACCCATATTTTTCTCTCCCTCTTGGATTTGTATCGATAATGCATTATTTTTATTTTTTAAAGCATTATCACTGCACCACGTCAAAGTATTTTGTCTAATACGCAAAAAAGTGCGAATGACGTCATTGTCATTACACACTCCCTAATCTTGCTGTCTGATACAACTGTCGTTCTGACGCGAACAATTCTTTTTTATTATACACAGAAATCATACTTTGTCAATTGGATATATTTTCCTATATTATTTTCATTTTTGCATAAAAATTAGTCATTTTTTTATAATACTCATTAATAAGGGTAATTTATGTAGCTTATAAGCATTATTTATACATTTTTATTCATTTTTATTTTCGCATTAAAATATTAATTTTTAGTGTATGATTACTTTGAATTGTTAAGTACCGGCGTTATTCTGGCATTAAACGGATATTTGGTGTATAATTACATATCATTATATATCAAGGAGCCACCTATGCTTACATACGACGATGCACTCAATCTCAACTACTATAAAAAAACAACCTTTACCGGCTGGATGAACGGCATGCGCTTTCTCATAAAGCGTGAGGAGCCTGTCATCAAGGAAGCCACCGAGGATACACCCGAGGAAAAGGGTGAGCCAATATTTCATGCATGGATATGGCCGGGGCCGTATATTTTTGACCTGACCGATGACAGCAAAAAAACTGACAATACCTTTCCATTTACAGATGACGGTAAAAAGCAGTGTGTAGACTGGATTAATGAAGTTATCAGTGCGCACTCAAACGAATATCCGAAAAATAAAACAGATGGAGAAAACCTCTAAAAAACTCTTGACTTCTCACCAAAAATATTGTAGTATACGTTTTGTGAAAAAACACAAGGGCTTGTAGCTCAGCCGGTTAGAGCGCACGCCTGATAAGCGTGAGGTCGGAAGTTCGAGTCTTCTCAAGCCCATCCTTGTAATAAGCGTATTATGAAAGCCACGGATTGCTCCGTGGCTTTTGTTTTATGTGTATCTACACCTGCACAATGCGTCCGTGTCTGCCTATTCCTTTAAAAAATCCAGCATTAATTCCATCATACTTTTTTGAACTGCACTCAGAAATCATAAGCTGCTGCTTATATTTGTAATCATCCCACTCGAGAATTGCTGTGACGTAGGGCTGTTCCTCCATTACACGCACAGTCGTATTTTTCTTTGAAAACACAGGGTATTTTCCGGTGTATCCCTTTTGAAGCAGCTCCTTTTCAAGCGCTTTACGCTTTTCTTTTATGCGTTCATTTATCTGATTTCCGTAATTTCTCTCAGGATAATCCTTTGATGCCTTTATCACAAGCTTATAAATATACTGATAAAGCGGTACTCTTTTTGCATCGGCTAAATGTCTGCTCAAAAGCTTTTCCGTTTTCTCACATGGATTTGCCCTGTAGCGTGCAATTAGCTTAAGATAATCAGTGTCCGAAACCTCCCTGCAAAGCTCCTCCATAATGTCGATTCCCTCTACACGGGCCGGAAAATGATACTCCATCAAATCGCCGGGTACCGGTGTCCATCTGCGAAACGGCGCAAAGTAAATAATGCTCTGGATAACGCATTCTGTCTCGTTGCAGTATTCCTTTCCCATGTACATCTACTTATCTGCGATTGTACCTACGATATATACAAGCAT
>ENA-ORLD01000072-ORLD01000072.1-human-gut-metagenome-genome-assembly--contig:-NODE-72-length-19399-cov-4.25837_pt1 | contig 19399 bp, 10 predicted proteins | sample MGYA00243067_ERZ508824 | MGnify/ENA primary metagenome ERZ508824 (study PRJEB26277, sample SAMN04329789) | human gut metagenome | biome: human-associated habitat | host: Homo sapiens | place: USA... | reverse complement strand
TGTAAAATTTTGCTTTTTGCTGCAAGTCCTTTATTTAATGACAATGAACCATATTGTACGGCAGAACCACAAGAAGCGGTTATCAATCATCAAGTGTGGTACGGAGGATATAAACCTGAATTATGGAAAGCATGTCTGACTGCTTGTGAAGAATTTTTCCAAGCCCTGCAAGTTAATGGGCATTATGAACTAGTTCAGGCTGTTGGTGATACGAATGATGCCTATAGAGCGGCTTTTAATAAAGCATATTTCTTACGTGAAAATTCGGAATTGTTGATTTCTACCCGTATCATTGGTAAGTATAATTGGGATTGGTGGTATTATTGGGTCGATTGGGTGCCCAATGGCGGTTATACGCCTACATTGGAGTATATGGAAATGTTCCCTATGGCAACAGGCGAATCCTTTGACTTTGATAAGGCAGTACAGAATAATAATATGTTTTTTGAGAATAATGATTATAATAAACCTACTCGTGATCCACGTTTGTATGAAACAATTTTGGTAAATGGTGCTAAATGGAGTGGCCGTTCTGTGGAATTATGGGTAGGAGGACGTGAAAACGCTAATAGTACAAGTACTGAAACAGGACAGTATGCAACAGGCTTCGGTTTATATAAATTCTATAAAGAAGGTAAAGGAAGTCTAGCCAATAATTATTTGGAATGGCCTTATTTACGTATGTCGGAAATGTATTTGATTTATGCGGAAGCACTTCTGAAAAATAATCAACCGAAACTAGCTATAGAGATGGTGGATAAGGTACGTGCGCGTGTCGGATTAAAAGGGTTGATAGAGTCGAATCAAGACAAGAATTTACTATCTGATTCGAATGCTTTGATGGAAGAAATATTACGAGAACGTGCTTGTGAACTTGGGTTGGAAGATGTTCGTTTCTTTGATATGATACGTAATAAGCGTGCTGATCTTTTTGAGCGTCCTTTACATGGTTTGCTTATTGAACGTGCTGATGGTGGAAGTGGTTCATGGTCTGATAAACCGGAAGATAAACGGGGACCTTTTCCGACAAAATTTAAATATACTCAGTTCAAAATATCTAATTCAGCTCGTGCATGGTGGACAAATTTCAATTCAAAATGGTATTTGTCTGCATTTCCTGTAAATGAAGTAAACAAAGGATATGGATTGACTCAAAATCCAGGTTGGTAATACTTGATTTTTTATCTAATAAAAACTAGAAACAATGAAAAATAAAATATTAGCTTTGACAATACTTGCTTTTACAAGTATGAATGCCATGGCACAGGAAGAAGTTAATGTGACTGGTAAGGTGGTTGATAAGGTGGGAAACCCGGTATCGGGAGCTGCCGTGTCTGTATTGGGGCAACCACTTACTATGGTATCGACAGACGTTATGGGAAATTTTACAATTTCAGTATCAAAGGATGCTCAGCTTTGGATTCAGACGCCGTATGATGCAAAAAAAGTAGTAAAGGCGGAAATGGATAAAAAGATGACTGATATAATGGAATTCTATACAAATAAAGTGAATTACGGTATTGGATAAGACCAGACCTATACTGAGTCGACGGGAGCAGCTTCTACTGTTTATAGTGAAGATATTGCAACTAGCTCTTCATATACCGTAGGTAATTCATTGTACGGCAATGTGCTCGGATTGACTACTATGCAAAAAACGGGAACCATGTGGGAGCAAATACCTTCTATGTTCATTCGTGTGCAAAATAGTTTAAATGGTAATAATGGTATATTGCTGGTAGTTGATGGTTTGGAGCGTGATAACGCTTATCAAGTTTTACGTTATCTTACACCGGAAGAGGTGGAGTCCGTAACGGTTTTGCGTGATGCAGCTGCAGTGGCTCTTTATGGTTATAAAGGAGCGAATGGAGTAGTGAATATCGTAACGAAGCGTGGATTATATAAGAAGCGTGAAATAAGTTTTGCTTATGATCATGGTTTTACTTATCAAAATCGTTTACCCGAAATGTCGGAGTCGTTTACTTATGCTAGATCCATGAATGAGGCTTTGGCTAATGATGGTAAAGCTGCTAAATATAGTCAGAATGAATTGAATGCTTTCAAAAGTGGCAAATATCCTTATTATTATCCCAATGTCAATTGGTGGGATGAGGTGTTCCGTGAAAGAGGATCATCAGATATTGCAACTTTAACTTTTCGTGGAGGCGCTTCTAAATTGCGTTATTATACAATGTTGAATTTGCAAAACGGTCGTGGCTTTTATAAAAATGCCAATGAGAATGATGGTTATTCAACTCAAGAGAAGTATTCTAAAGCAAATTTTCGTAGTAATTTGGATATTGATTTGACTCCTAAGACTAAAATGCAGGTAAATATTATGGGTATGTTAAATGAATTTAGTTGTCCGGGATATGGTTCTGATAATTTGATTGGAAAATTATATATGACTCCATCTGCGGCATTTCCTATTCGTACAGAAAATGGTTTGTGGGGTGGTAATGCAACATGGGATGGATATAATAATCCAGTTGCATTGGCTCAGGGTCGCGGTTATTCCAAGGGACATACATTGGGGTTGTGGGCAGATATGAGCTTAAGACAGGATTTGTCTTCTATCACGAAAGGTTTAGGAGCCTCTTTTCGTATGGGATATGATAATGTTGCTTCTTATTGGGAGGATCATTGCAAAGATTATGCGTATGGAAGTACTGTTGTGACAGAATGGAAAAATGGTGAACCGAGTGCTTTTTCCGAATATACAGGTGGCTCGGACAGTGAGATGAAAGGAGGAAGTAAACTTGATTGGCAGTATCGTTCTTTCAATATTATGGCAAATGTTGACTGGAAGCGTCAGTTTGGAGAACATAAAGTATATACAACATTGATGTATACTTATAAATATGACAATAATGCCAATATAAACTCTAATCTTTATCATTGCAATTGGTCATGGTATACGCATTATGGGTATAAAAATCGTTATTTCTTCGATTTTGCATTAGTAAACTCAGCGTCTAATTTATTGGAAACAGGAAATCAATGGCATATTTCTCCTACAGTAGGACTTGCTTGGGTTGCATCTAATGAAAGTCTATTGAATAATTATTCATGGCTGAATTTCTTGAAGTTACGTGCTTCATTCGGCGTTATTAATACGGATAATATTCCTTATAACGGATATTGGTATGAAACCATGAACGGGAGTGGTGGTGGATATCCTATCCAAGATAATTTTAGTAATGGTGGAAGTTGGCAGGAAGGTCAATTGCCCTCAATAAATGGTACAACAGAAAAAGCGTATAAATATAATGTCGGTCTGGATTCTACTTTATTTGGTGGTCTAACGTTGACAGCTGACGCTTTTTATGAAAAGCGTCAAGATATTTGGGTATATACAGGTGGTAAGAATTCGTCAATATTGGGTGCAACAGCTTCTTATGCTAATGCTTGTGTGGTTGATAGTAAAGGTTTGGAATTTGGAGCAAATTATATAAAAAGCTTAGGTAAGGTTCGTTTCAATTTTGGGGGAACATTTACTTTAACTAAGAATAAAATTGTAGAGCAGTTGGAAGAACCGAAAGCTTATGAGTATCTTCGTGCTACTGGAAAAGCCGTGGGACAGATTTTTGGTTATCAAGCAGTGGGATTTTTTGTAGATCAAAGTGATATTGATGATAGTCCGTCCCAACAGTTCGGTGTCGTGAAACCAGGTGACATTAAGTATAAAGACCAGAATAACGATAATGTAATTAATGAATTTGATCAGATTCCTTTAGGTTATAATTCTAGTGTCCCTGAAATTTATTATTCATTCAATATAGGCGCAGAATGGAAAGGAATAGGGGTTAATTTTGATTTTCAAGGGGTTGGAAATTATACTTCATGGACTACATTGAATGGTTTGTATCGTCCATTGTCTAATGGCAATGCTATTTCAAATTACTATTATGAAAATCGTTGGACACCAGAAACTCCTAATGCACGATATCCTCGTTTGACTACTGAAACTGTTCAGAATAATACACAGTCAAGTTCCGTATGGTTGGTTGATGGATCATTCTTAAAATTACGTAATTGTGAAGTATATTATAAATTACCTCATTCAGTTGTCAATAAATGGGATTTGAACAGTGCTAAGCTATTTGGAAGAGTGGTTGAGTTGTTCTGTTGGGACGATATTAAAGAAATAGTTCCGGTATCAATTGGAAATGGTATTCCGACCACACGTTCTATTAATATTGGTTTGTCTGTTGGCTTTTAATTTTTTATAACTAAAAAAGTATGACTATGAAATTGAAAAAAATATTGTTAGGGTTAGCCTATATGTCGGTTATGGCTTCTTGTGCGGATTTGGACTATCATGAATATACTGTGTATGATAAAGATTATGTATTTACAGATTTTGGACGTACCGGAGCTGTAGTTACGAATATATATAGTTACTTGGATTATGATTTGCCTAGTGAGGTTTCTTATTGCTCTGCTTGTGATGAGGCGCAATTTGCGTGGAGTTGGTCTTCAATACATGATTGGATAAACGGTGCATGGAGCTCGACTAATTCTCATAGTCTATGGAATTATTATAGTGGAATTAGGGATGCTAATTTCTTTTTGGAGGAATCACAAAATGCCGATTTTTCTGAATTGAAAGAAGATAAAAATTATGTAGCTGAGATGAATCGCTTTAACCGTTATAAGTATGAAGTTCGTTTTTTGCGTGCTTATTTCTATTTTAATTTGGTACGTGCTTATGGCGATATACCTTTGGTTACGAAGGTGCTGACTGAAGAAGAGGCCAATCAGGTGAAGCGTACACCGGCTGCTGAGGTTTTTGATTTTATAATTAAGGAATGTGATGAGATAGCAGATGAACTTCCTGTGGATTATTCTAAATTAGAAAATGATGCCGCTAATGGAGAAAGCCCTGAAACTGGTCGTATTACTAAACAGGCAGTATTTGCTTAGAAGGCTCGAACATTACTTTATCAAGCTAGCCCATTATTTAATATAGCTAATGATGTAAATTTGTGGAAACAAGCAGCTTTAGCTAGTAAGAAAGTTATTGATTTTTGTGCAGAGAATGGCATAAAAATGGGTAAATATTCAGAGTTATGGGGAACAGATAATTGGAAAGCGTCAGAAATGATTTTTGTACGTCGTATCGGAGATACTAGTTCGCCTGAATATACTAATTTCCCAGTAGGAATGGAAAATGGTGGGTCAGGTAATTGTCCTACTCAAACTTTGGTTGATGCTTACGAAATGAAAGTAACAGGAAAAGCATGGGATGAGCCAGAAAGTGGATATGATCCAAATAAACCGTATGATAATCGTGATCCTCGTATGGAAATGACTATCGCTGTAAATGGTGAGAAATGGCCAGATACTAATCCAAATCCATTGGAAATTTATATAGGAGGACGCAATGCACTACCTATTGCTGGAGCAACTCCCACCGGGTATTATTTGAAAAAGTACTTGGATAAGACTATTGATATTAGTGCTTCTACCAGTAGTGGAGGAAAACGCCATAATTGGATTACATATCGTTTGGGAGAATTCTATTTAAATTATGCTGAAGCGGTATTTAATTATTTGGGATCAGCTGATGCTGTTAGTACGGAATTCACAATGTCTGCCCGTGAAGCTGTTAATGTGGTTCGTAACCGTTCAGATGTGCAAATGCCTGAAGTACCTGAAGGATTGACTAATAACCAGTTTGTAGAGAAATATCGTCGTGAACGTATGGTGGAGCTTGCTTTTGAACAACATCGTTTTTGGGATGTTCGGCGTTGGAAGGCTGGAGATACTCAAAGAAGTATTGTACAAATGCAAATTACCTAAAATAATGATACATATACTTATAAACGTGTAATTAGTAATCGTTATTGGGATGATAAGATGTATTTGTTTCCTATCCCTGATTCAGAAATAAGAAAAAATCCAAATCTAATTCAGAATCCAGGTTGGTAATAGTAAATATTGTTGAATAATAAAGAATGGAACTATGAAATTCAATATAAAATATACGATAGCAGCTTTGTCAGTTTTTATGTTTACTGCAGGCTGCGATGATAAATTAGATGCTATTGATGTAATAGGATATACAGGTGTTCCGGTTGCTATAGAGACGGTAACTTCAGAGCCTCTTCCCGGTCAAATTCAACTTAGATGGGAAGTTCCGGCTGGTGACTTTTCCTATCTTAAAATATGGTATTATGATCCTTTGACAAAAGAAACTGTCTATAAGATTGTTTCAAAAGGAACTACGGAATTGTTGATAGATGAAACTCGTGCTCGTTTTGGTGAATATGAGTTTAATTTCCAAACATTTAACGCAAATGATGAAGGTGGCGAGATTAAAGTTGTAAGAGCACTTTCAGGAGTTGCACCTGCGTCTTATACTTTAGTGTCACGAAGTCAAATCAAATTAGTGGCAGAACAGTTAAGTACAAACGCTCAAGAACCGTCGGAAGGACCTATAAAAAATGCAGTGGATGGGGATAAAAATACTTTTTTTCATACGAATTGGCATGAAGCTATTCCTTATCCACAGTGGATTCAGGTTAATTTGAAAGAACCTCATGAAAATTTTCTCGTGGGTTACATAAACAGAACGGATAATTCTTGGACCACAAGTGGACGTCCTAGTGTGGTAGATTTACAAATTAGTAATAATGGTATTGATTGGGAAACTGTAGGTACATTGGACGGACTCCCTAGTTCAGCCGGAAGTGAATATATTTCTACTTTCTTTATGCCAGGTAAGACTTTTACTTATTTTCGTTTTAGTGTAACATCTGCTACTGGAAGTTCCTCCTATTGGAATATTGGTGAATTTATGATGTATGATGCAGAAGTTGCAATAGATGATCCGGAAACTGCGCCTTTGGATTAATAAATAAAAACAGAAGAGGAATTTGAAAAATAAGGACAATGGATAGCTGGCTGTATAACAGCCGCTATCACCATTGGAATATTTACTTGTGATGATTATAAAGATATTGTTTAAGATAGTAGATGTATGATAAAATTATTTCTATTACTTAATTTTTGTGTTGTACTTCTTTTTGGGGTGTATTGTAATGCACAAGATTATCAATTGTTTTGGAGTGATGAATTCAATAAAGACGGTTGTTTGGATGAATCAATATGGAATTATGAACAGGGTTATGCTCGTAATGAGGAGTTACAATGGTATCAATCTGACAACGCTTGGTGTCAGGGTGGGTTGCTTGTGATAGAAGCACGTTCGGAAAAACGGAAAAATCCGTTATATAAAGCAGGTAGTTATGATTGGCGCACTTCTCGTGAATATTTTGAGTGCACCTCTTCTTCTATAACTACAGTTGGAAAGAAAGAATTTTTGTATGGACGGTTTGAAGTGCGCGCACGTTTTCCTGTAGGAAAAGGAGCATGGCCGGCAATTTGGACTTTGGGAAGCAGTATGGAATGGCCTTCCTGTGGAGAAATAGATATCATGGAGTTTTATCGTAAGCATGGAATTCCTCATATTTTAGCCAATGCTGCATGGGGAACAGATCGTCAATGGAATGCAAAATGGAATAGTAAGGCTATTCCATTTATCCATTTTTTGGAGAAAAATTCGGATTGGGCTTCCGAATTTCATATATGGCGGATGGATTGGGACGAAGAGGCTATTCGTCTTTATTTGGACGATGAGTTGCTAAATGAAATCTTACTGAAAGATACCTATAATGGTAGTATTGGTAGTTATAAGAATCCATTTATGCAACCCCAATATATATTGTTGAACTTAGCGGTGGGTGGAATTAATGGTGGCGAGGTAGAGATAAATACCTATCCGATACGTTATGAGATTGATTATGTACGTGTTTATCAGAAAAAATAAAATACATAGATATGGGTATAAAAAAAATAATAATAGGATTATGTCTTGGAATATATACCTTTTGCGGATGCAGCAATGAACCGTTGCAACCCATTCGTTCAGGTGAGATATGGCCTGATAACAACGGAGAGCATATCAATGCCCATGGGGGCGGAGTAATGTACCATGATGGAACATACTATTGGTTCGGTGAGAATAAATGTGATACTACCAGCAGTGCCATGGTGGGAGTAATGTGCTATTCTTCTCGGAATCTTACTGACTGGAAGAACGAAGGCGTAGCGCTTTCTGTTGTTGATAACGACAGCAGCGACATAGCGCGTGGATGTATATTGGAACGTCCTAAAGTGATATATAATGCGAAAACAGGGAAGTTTGTGATGTGGTTCCATCTGGAATTGAAAGGAAAAGGTTATGCAGCCGCCCGTGCCGGGGTAGCAGTCAGTGATACTCCTGCCGGTCCTTACCGTTTCATCCGTTCGGGACGTGTCAATGCTGGTAAGCTGCCTGTTGATATGGACGGACAGGCTGTTGCAGTGCTGGATACTCTGAATGCCAAGAATTATGAAAAATGGTGGACTCCCGAATGGACGGATGCTGTGAACAAAGGCTTGATAGTAAAGCGTGATTTGGATGGCGGACAGATGTCTCGCGATATGACTCTTTATGTAGATGAGGATGGTAAAGCCTACCATATTTACTCTTCCGAAGAAAACCTCACACTCCACATCGCGGATTTGAGCGATGACTATCTTTCACACACAGGGAATTATGTGCGTGTGGCTCCGGCAGGACACAATGAGGCACCTGCTATCTTCAAAAAAGACGGAACCTACTGGATGATCACTTCCGGTTGTACCGGTTGGGCTCCCAATGAGGCTCGTATGTTCTCGTCTTCTTCCATCTTCGGACCGTGGTCTCAGCATCCCAACCCTTGTGTGGGACCTAAGTCGGAACTTACGTTTGGCGGACAGAGCACTTATATTCTGAAAGTGGAGGGGAAGAAAGACGCCTTTATATTTATGGCGGATATCTGGCGTCCGGAGCATCCCAGTGATGCCCGTTACATTTGGTTACCTGTTCAATTCAAGGAAGGAATTCCATACGTGGAGTGGATGGACAACTGGACACTGGATTTCTTTCAGTAATCCCTGTTGAAAATAGTCTGAAGGATGGAAAATAGTGCAATAGTCTGTTCTTGACTGATTATTGCATCCATCTTGCTCGATTTTACCCCTATGGTTGTCAATCAGATTTTTTATCTTTGCTATCGGTAAAAAGAGATAATAGGTATTAAAGATAGGTTTTTAGGAAGAAGGTTAACATACTGTGATGTGATAATAGAATTTTAGGTTAGGTTAAGTTAGAATTGAAGGCATATTTCGTGAGGAAATGTGCCTTTCTGTTTTCATTACCTTTCTAGGTTCGTATATTTGTAATGTCGAATTTGTGAAACTTAAAATAGAATATGCATGAAAAAGATTGGATTGTTTTTGTTGTTAGGTTTTTCTCTTTCGTGGCTGGTGTCTGCTTGCCAAGAACGTCAGCAGGAAAGACGGAAGGAAGTGCCTTTGGATTCTATTGTACTGAGTGACCCTTGCATTTTGGCAGACAGGAAGACGGCTATGTATTATATGACCGGAACCGGCGGTATGCTTTGGAAAAGCAAGGATTTGAAACTTTGGGAAGGACCGTTTCATGTGGCAAAGACTGATTCCGGTTCGTGGATGGGACCGAAACCAATGATTTGGGCTGCCGAGTTACATCCGTATAAGGGCAAGTATTATTATTTTGCCACTTTCACCAATCAGGCGGTGAAGATTGATACGGTACAAGGGAATGTAATAGAGCGCCGTGCCAGTCATGTTTTGGTGAGCGATAACCCGGACGGACCTTACGTTCCGATGAAGGATTCCACTTACCTGCCTGCTGATAAACCAACCTTGGATGGGACTTTCTGGGTGGATAAGGACGGAAAGCCTTATATGGTATATTGTTATGAATGGTTGCAAGCCTTGGACGGTACGATAGAGAAAATAGAACTGAAGCCTGACTTAAGTGGAACCATAGGCGAAGGGAAATTGCTGTTCCGTGCCAGCGAATCGCCGTGGAGCCGTGAAAAAGATGCGGATGGCAAGGACAAACCGAATAAAGTCACTGACGGTCCGTATCTGTTCCGTACAGGAACAGGTAGACTCGGTATGATTTGGACTAGTTGGATTTATAATGTGTACACTCAGGGAGTGGCTTATTCTGAAAGCGGAACCTTGGATGGACCATGGATACAGGAGAAAGACCCGATTACTCCTCCCAATTTCGGTCATGGGATGTTGTTTCAGACCTTGGACGGTAAATGGTTGATGTCTGTACATAGTCATAAAGATGTAAACGGGCGTTATATTCGTATTCCTCACTTGTTTGAAGTCGATTTTTCCAGAGATAAATTGGTGGTGGGAAAACCATATATTCCTTGAAAGTGCTTTATCTTTTTTCGAGAGGAAAGGTAATTACTTTTGCCTTCAATGAAAAGAGATGTGTAGAAAGAGTTGGAGGGACAGCTTTATGAGTCTGTCCCTCCAAATAAATGACCGGGTTAATCCCAACCCGGATTCTGTTTCAGTGCACCCTGAGCCAGGTCTACCTCTTCCAAGGGGATAGCCCACAGATAGTCACGGTTGGCGTTGAACTTGCGGGTTTCAATAAAAATGCTTTCTCCTTTTGCATTTACCCCGTATACTGGTTTAGTAACATCCTTTTCAGTTGTTTTATAGCTACGGGTATCAAACAGGTGCATTCCCTCGAAAGCAAATTCCAAACGACGTTCCAAACGGATAGCTTCGCGCATTTGATCTTTGGATAAGCCGGAAGGCAGAGGAGGAAGATTTACGCTGGGACGCTGACGGATTTGATTGACCGCATCATATACTTCCGTATCCGGAGCAGACAGATTTTCGTTACGAGCCTCGGCGAAGGTCAGCAGCACTTCTGCATAGCGGATATAGTTAAAGTTGGTCCAGTCATAATTATTGATACCGTCATTGTCCGGATTGATATACTTTTTCATGCTATATCCTGTACGGGTATGGCTGCCATCTCCCATATTGTTCAGGTTGAAAGTCTTTCCTGCTATTTGTGACCCGTTCCACAGTACAGAGAAGCCTAGACGGGGGTCACGGTCGGCAAACGGGTCTTCCGGATTATAGAAAGGAGACTCTTTGATTGATTTGCCATCTTTGCATGGATAGGAGTCTATCAAGTCTTGAGTAGGTGATAAAGCTTCCCATCCTCCCATCATGACGGGAGCGAAGAACTGTCCTATATAACTGCCTTCATTGGAGTTTTTCGGGTTTTCTAGATATTCGCGATCAAAGATGATTTCGTTACATAACTCTGCTACAGGTTGGAACAAGTCTCCATAGTTATCATACAGTCCATACACATTCATGCCCATTACTTTGCGTGCGGCGGCTTCCGCCACATCATATTTGTGTGCGTAGAAAGCAACTCTGGCTTTCAGTGCGTAGCAGGCTCCGGCACTCGGTTTTCCGTGGTCACTGTTGCTGCGGATATCGGGCAAGCTGGCTGCTGCTTTATCCAATAATCCTACTATATGATTATAAGTCTCCTCTTCAGAACTGCGTGAAGGAAGTTTCTCGTTCAGTTCCAACGGATGATCCAGCAGGGAGGCGCCACCCATATATTTTAATATGTTAGCGTATGAGAAAGCTTCGAGAAACTGTACTTCGGCTGTCAGTTGCGCTTTTTCTTTTTCATCCATCGGCACATCGCCTATATGTTCGTAAAATACCAGGCATCTGCGGATGCATTGATAGGCATTTTTCCATAATTGTAGGAAATGTGGGTTGCTGGAAGTTGCCGTACCAGCAGATAACTGTCCCTGTTCGGCTGTGACATGTACAGGAATAGCATTATCTGTGTAGCAGTCTGTCATGATAGTATGGTTTTCCGGTTCTATCAGATACAGATAAATTCCGGTTGCAAATTTCTGGGCATCTTCTGCGTTTTTCCAGAAAGATGCATCGGATAATTGGTCTTTAGGATTTCTGTCCAGAAAACTGTCATTGCAAGAGCTCAGACCAAGGCCGCATGCCAATATTAATCCTATAAAGTTATATTTTAGTCTCATAGTTGTCAGTGTTTAGAATGTTACATTCAGACCGAAGGAATAATTTCGGGTCAATGGATAATAGTTGCCGCTGATGGCTTCGGGGTCTACACCGTCGAAGCCGGAAATCATAAAGAGATTGTCGATACTGCAATACACTCTCAAACGGCTGATTCCGTATTTGGATATCAGCTGTTTGGGCAGGCTGTAACCTACTTGCAGGTTTCTCAGCTTGGCATAAGAGGCATCCTGCATCCAGAAACTGGAAGTCACGCGGTTTTTGGAGTCACTCATGGATAATCGGGGATAAGTGGCATTCGGGTTTTCCGGAGTCCAACGGTCCAGATGCTGTTCCGTTACTTTACCGCCATTGTAGAAGGCATATCTGATTTCGGCTACAGGAGCACTCTTTACATCAGCTGCACCTTGCAGCAGTGCACTTAGGTCGAAGTCTTTATATTGAACTGAAAGATTCAGACCGAAGTTGATTTTCGGGAAGTAAGAACCCAATACTTGCCGGTCTTTGCTGTCTACTACTTTGTCTCCGTTCAGGTCACGGTATTTTAAGTCACCCGGAACCGGAGTACCCATGCTCTGTGTAGGATGATTCTTGATCTCTTCTTCGTTTTGGAAGATGCCGTCGCATACGTAGCCGTAATATGCCCACAGTGGGTCGCCTACGGATTGCCCCGGTGTGTCACCGCCTTTCAAATCCATGATTTTGGTAGTTACATAGCTGAAATTGGCTCCGATAGAATAGCTCCAATCATTGATACGGTTGTTATGTCCCAGTTGCAGTTCGATACCGGTATTACGCACTACGCCGGCATTTTGCATCGGAGCGCTGACTCCCATCATGTTGGGAACTGGAAGTTGCAGTAATATGTCCCGTGTTTCCTTGCGGAACCAGTCTGCGCCCAATGTCAGTTTATTGCCCAAAAAAGCGGCGTCCACACCTACGTTCCATTGATCGGTTTTCTCCCACGTAATATCTTGGTTAGCCATCGGGTTGGAAATGGAAATACCCGGAGTCAAAGTGTTGCCGAAACTATAGTCATAACCGAACAGATAGGTGTTCTGATACGGATAATAGTTAGAACTGTTGTCCGAGTTTACGGTTTCCTGATTACCTAGCAATCCCCATGATGCACGTAGTTTCAAATTATCCACCCAATCGGCTTTGAAGAACTCTTCTTCCGAGATTCTCCATCCGATGGAGAAAGAGGGGAATGCGCCGAAGCGGTTGTTCTTGGGGAAGCGTGAAGTGCCGTCATAACGCAGGTTGGCTTCTAGCAGATAGCGGTCATAGAATGAATAATTCACGCGTCCGAAAGCTGAGCGGAGGGCGTATTCTATTTCTGTACCGTATGTTGTCTGTCCTGTCACTTCACCGGCGTTGATCTGGTCCAGTGAGTTGGAGTTGGGCAGGTTCTTACGGTAAGCTTGCAGATAGCGTGTCTGTTTATAAAATTGTGAGTATCCTACTAAGGCTCCTATTGTGTGTTTGCCGAAGGTTTTATTATAGTCCAGATATGCTTGCAAGTTCAGTTCCATACTTTTGATGTCATATTCTGTGATGGAGTTAGTGGTTTTCTTTACCGGTGTGTCTGAACCTGCCTGATAGAATGTCATAGTATTGACGTGGGTGGGATTGTCGGTCAGGTTGAAAGTCGAGGCGGCGACTCCTCTCAGTTTCAGTCCGTCTATGATGTCCAGTTCCATTCCTACGTTACCTTGGAAATTGCTGTTTATCTCTTTGTAGGTTCCTCCTTCACGTGCATAGGCTACGGAGTTGTGCTCGTTTTTGAATAAAGCATAGTTGCCGTTGCTCAATTGGATGGGAGTATCCGGAGTCTCACGGAAAGCATAGTGCATCAGGTTGCTGATACCTGCCGCCGGAGCAGTCATATTACTGCGGTATACCGCCATATTTGTAGTCAGTTTCAGACGACTGTTTATCTGAGCGTCAATGTTGGCACGTACATTGAACTTGTTGTAGTTGGTATTGACAATCAATCCGTCTTTATCATGATAGTTGAATGCCAGCGAGTAAGTTACTTTGTCTCCACCGCCTTTGATACTCAAGTGATGGTTGTTGAACAGGCCGTTTTCACTTAATAGCGTACCCAGCCAGTCGGAATTGGGATAAAAGTCAGGATCACTTCCGTCTTTGAACTTTTGTAGGGCTGTTTCGTCATACGGACCTTTCAAACCGTCATTGGTGTAAGCTTCATTCATCAGCACTGCATAATTGTAAGAATCCAAAAATTTGGGCATACGTGAGGCACTTTGCCAGCCTACATATCCATCGTATGATACAATGGTACGTCCTTTGGTTCCCTTTTTGGTTGTGATAAGGATAACGCCATTGGCAGCACGTACACCATAAATGGCTGAGGCGGCTGCATCTTTTAATATAGAGATGTTTTCAATATCGTTGGGGTCCACGCTGCTCATGGTAGATTCTACCCCATCCACCACAACCATGGCACTGGCATCTCCCATAGTTCCTAGACCACGCACACGCAGTACTCCGGCATCAGCTCCCGGCTGACCGGTATTTTGGATAATGGTGACACCTGGCATTTGTCCTGCCAGCATGTTGGTGACATTGGCACTGGTGCGGTTGACTAGCTTATCGGATGAGATGGTTGCCACAGAACCTGTCAGGTTTACTTTTTTTTGAGTACCGTATCCTACTACTACCACTTCATCTAAAGATTCTGTATCTTCTTTCAAGATAATGGTGTAACTGTTGCTGTTGCCTACGGTAATTTGTTGGTCGTTGTAACCGATTTACGATACTTTCAGTTTAGCCCCTACGGATACATTTAATGTGAATTTGCCATCCACATCTGTAATAGTACCGTTGGTGCTTCCCACTTCTACTACATTGGCACCGATTACAGGAGCTCCGCTTGTATCATTTACGATACCTGTAATTTGTTTGACATGCTGTTGCACGATGGCAGTTGACTGCGAAGCCCACAAAGGCATTGGGAAAGCCATTCCGGCAAATAGTGTAAGACACGCATAAAAAGAGGCTTTTTTCAAAATTACGTGTGTCTTTACACAATTTTCCCTTCTTTTCTGGTAGAATTGCATAGATTAATAAGGTTAAATTAGTAAATAGTTTGGTTTAGGGATCTTATTCCCTTTCTATTTCAGTTGCTGCAAATGTATTATTTTATAAGAATATAACGCTATCTTTTCTTTTATTTTTTTTTGTTATTCTTAATAAATTACAGGTTATGACTAACCTGCTGTAGTTTTTTGTGGGTTATTCTTGTTATTTTGTATCTAGCGAGGAAGTAGAATGGTACATATTGCTTGAGAAATCAAACAATGAAATTCATATGGATAGAAATGTTAAATATGTCCTTTCTAAGGATTATTTTTGTATCTTTCTCAAAAGGTGTGATGAAAACTGAATATATTTCGCTAATAGTTATCATTTATAATGAATAATCAGAATTTATTGTGTAGCTGATTCTTTTGCTTTTTTCTTTTACTGAAACTGTAGTTTAATAGGGAAGAACTTTTTGTTTTTTTCTATGCCAGTCTTTCATAAACTTCCATTTTTCCTCCATTTGACCGAATAAAGTCCCTCTTTTGAAAGATTTATATACCTGAAAATAGGTTCCTATACTATATCTTTGCATCAAACAAATTCAGGACTAATTATATGAAAAACAAATTTTTTATCACCTTATTTGCCTGTTTGCTACCTTGGATGGCAGGGGCGCAGCAGATTATTTCCAAACAAAACAATGTAGCCGAAAAAGATTACATAGCTTATCTCTTTACCTATTTTACAGGTAACCACATCAGCGAGGAAGCCGTATGCTATGCGGTAAGTACGGACGGATATACCTATTGGGCACTGAATGACAACAAACCTGTCATTGATTCCAAAATCATCAGTTCTACCGGTGGCGTGCGCGACCCGCATATCCTGCGTTGCGAAGACGGAAAGACATTCTATATGGTGGTTACCGATATGGTTTCTGACAATGGATGGGATTCCAATCGTGCCATGGTGGTGTTGAAATCTACAGACTTGGTGAACTGGAACCATTCTGTCATCAATATGCTGAAATGTTATGCCGGCCAGGAAAAACTGAAACGGGTATGGGCTCCTCAGACTATCTTCGATGCGGAAGCCGGAAAATATTTGGTCTATTGGTCAATGAAATATGGTGATGGGGCAGATGTGATTTATTATGCTTATGCCAATAAAGAATTTACCGACCTGGAAGGTGAACCGAAACCGCTTTTCATCCCTGAAAACAAGAAATCTTGCATAGACGGTGATATCGTATATAAAGATGGAATCTACCACCTGTTTTATAAAACCGAAGGACATGGAAACGGCATCCGGGTAGCAACTACCCGTTCACTGACTTCGGGACAATGGGAGGAAGAACCAGACTACAAGCAGCAGACCCCGGAAGCGGCGGAAGGTGCGGGAACTTTCAAACTGATAGGTCAGAATAAATACATCTTGATGTATGATGTCTATATGAAAGGTAAATACCAGTTTACCGAAACGACCGATTTGAAAAACTTTAAAGTGATAGACAGTGAGGTGAAGATGAATTTTCATCCGCGTCACGGAACTATCATCCCCATTACCCGTGCCGAGTTGAAGCGCATCACCGACAAATGGCCTTCAAAGGAAATGGGCAATATGACGATTCCCAACAATCCCGTGCTGCAAGGTTTCCATGCTGACCCCGAGATATTGTATTCTCATCAGACTAAAAAATATTATATCTATTCCACCACCGACGGACAGCCCGGATGGGGCGGATGGTATTTCAGTGTCTTCTCTTCGGATAATCTGAAGGACTGGAAAGATGAAGGGGTAATGCTTGATTTGAAATCCGATCAGGTGGCATGGGCGGATGGAAACGCATGGGCTCCGTGCATTGAAGAGAAAATGGTGGATGGAAAGTATAAATATTTCTTCTATTTCAGTGGTAATCCTGTAGCCGGAGGCGGCAAGCAGATTGGGGTGGCGGTAGCCGATTCACCCATTGGTCCGTTCAAAGACTTGGGACATCCCATTATTACTGAATCTCCCGTGGGCCACGGACAGCAGATTGATGTGGATGTGTTTACTGATCCGGTTTCGGGAAAATCCTATCTGTACTGGGGCAATGGTTATATGGCGGGCGCCGAACTGAATGAGGATATGGTTTCCATCAAAAAGAATACCTTGACCGTATTGACACCGAAAGGAGGAAGTCTGAAAGATTACGCTTTCCGTGAAGCGGCATATGTGTTCTATCGTAATGGTCTTTACTACTTTATGTGGTCGGTGGATGATACCGGTTCGCCCAACTATCATGTGGCATACGGTACGTCGAAATCTCCGCTAGGTCCTATAAAGGTTGCTAAGAAACCGGTGGTACTGATTCAGGATCCTGCAAAGGAAATCTATGGACCTGCGCACAATGCAGTCCTACAAATTCCGGGTACGGATGAGTGGTACATTGTATATCATCGTATTAATAAGAACTTTATAGATCGTGAGAAGGGTCCTGGCGTGCATCGTGAAGTATGTATAGACCGTATGGAATTTAATCCGGACGGAACCATCAGGAAGGTTGTTCCCACGTTATAAAAGAAACATGACAATAAAGCATATACCATGAAAAAGACCTTATTATCTCTGGCAATCGCCTCATTGGCAGCAGGCCAATCCGTCTGTGCTGCCGTGGAAAAAGTATATAATGAGCCCGATTCGGTCTACATCTTCTCTTACGCCCATCCGGAAGACGAGGGACGCAGCGGACTGAAATTCGCATGGAGCCCCGATGGCGACAAGTGGCTGAGTGTATCCGACGGCTTTGCCTATCTGAAATGTGATTTCGGGCGTTGGGGGGCGGAAAAGAGAATGATTAAACCTCTTCTGGAAAAAGCGGAAGATGGACGTTGGTATTGCCGGTGGCAGCTTACCCCCAGCGGAAAAGTATGGGGTACTTCCCATTCTTCCGACTTGTTGAAGTGGGCTCCCCAACAATATGTCAATGCGGAGAAGCCTGCCGTGCCCCGACTGGTCACTGCCCTGCAGATTGTCCTTGATAAAGATACCTTGAACGGTTATATGCAGAAAGTACCTTATGCGGATATAGAACAGTTGATTCGTTTTGCTGAGCATAAGAAATTCCGCGATATACAGAATAATGAGCGTACCGAACAGGATGCCGTCCGCTTTGCCGGACTGAAACCGGTCGCTGCCACCATCCGGGTGGATGCCGGACGGGTGAAGCCTATTAGTGAGCATCTGATAGGTATTTTCTTTGAGGATATCAATTATGGAGCCGATGGTGGACTTTATGCGGAGCTGGTTCAGAACCGTGATTTTGAATATTCTGCCAAAGACGGTGCAAGAGATAAGAACTGGAACAGCACGTATGCGTGGAGTATACAGGGTACTGATGCGGAACTGTCTGTCAGTGAGGACAGTCCCATCCATGCTAACAATGCTCACTATGCAGTGTTAGAGGTACACCGCCCGGGTGCTGCCTTGGTGAATAACGGTTTTGACGGTATTGCCGTGAAAAAAGGTGAGAAGTATGACTTCTCTGTGTTTTCCAAAGTGCTGGATGATACGAAAGGTGGAAAAGTGCTTGTGAGGCTGACTACCAAAGATGGCAAGGAAATTGCGCAGGCTGCTATTCGGGTTTCATCTACAGAGTGGAAAAAACAAAAGGCTGTACTGACGGCAACGGCGGATGCTGCGGATGCCGTGTTGTCCGTTTGTCCGCAGAGGGCTGGGAAGTATGCCTTGGATATGGTTTCTCTTTTCCCACAGAATACATTTAAAGGCAGGAAGAACGGGCTGCGCGCCGATTTGGCACAGACTTTGGCGGACCTTCATCCCCGTTTTGTCCGTTTCCCCGGCGGATGTGTGGCTCACGGAGATGGTGTGGACAATATTTATGATTGGAAAGGCTCTATAGGAGCGTTGGAGGAACGCAAGCCTCTGCGCAATTTGTGGGGGTATCATCAGACCCGCGGTCTGGGATATCATGAATATTTTTTGTTCTGCGAGGATATGGGGGCCGAACCTGTTCCTGTAGTGGCAGCCGGAGTGCCTTGTCAGAATTCGGGTACTTGCAGTCATCACTCGGTAGGCGAACTGGGTTGCGGCGGTCAGCAAGGCGGAATCCCGATGGAGGAAATGCCGCAGTACGTGCAGGATGTACTGGATTTGATAGAATATGCGAATGGAGATGCGAAGAAGACCGTGTGGGGAAAGAAGCGTGCGCAAGCCGGACATCCCAAACCTTTCAATCTGAAGTACATCGGTATTGGTAACGAGGATTTGATTACCGATATCTTTGAAGAACGTTTCACCATGATTTTCAATGCGGTGAAGGAGAAATATCCCGAAGTGACCGTTATCGGAACGGTAGGTCCGTTCTATG
>ENA-ORLD01000046-ORLD01000046.1-human-gut-metagenome-genome-assembly--contig:-NODE-46-length-22290-cov-5.6421_pt1 | contig 22290 bp, 25 predicted proteins | sample MGYA00243067_ERZ508824 | MGnify/ENA primary metagenome ERZ508824 (study PRJEB26277, sample SAMN04329789) | human gut metagenome | biome: human-associated habitat | host: Homo sapiens | place: USA... | reverse complement strand
CGCATGAAGTGATTCTTATCGGGATTGTAGAGGGACTGACGGAATTTTAGCCGGTTTCTTCTACGGGACACATGATTATTACACAAAATCTGTTGGGCATAGAGAGCACGGAATTTGTGAAAGCCTTTACGGTAATCATACAGTTCGGTGCAATCCTTTCGGTGGTCTGGCTGTATTGGAAACGTTTCTTCCGTCTGAACCATACTCCGGTTCCGGCAGGTACTTCCGCGCTGAAACGCTTCCTGCATAAGTTTGATTTTTACTGGAAGCTGCTGGTGGCGTTCGTTCCGGCGGCTGTGCTGGGATTTCTGTTCAGCGACAAGGTCGACGAAATGCTGGAGAGCGTGACCGTAGTGGCCGTGATGCTCGTGATTGGCGGTGTGTTCATGCTGTTCAGTGAGGATCCCGTTCTGACGGAGAAGAAAGCCCTATATATCGGTCTGTTCCAGTGTATTGCGATGATACCGGGCGTGTCCCGTTCCATGGCAACGATTGTCGGTGGTATGGCACAGAAGATGACGCGTAAGGCTGCGGCCGAGTTCTCTTTCTTCCTGGCTGTTCCCACGATGTTTGCAGCTACGGTGTATAAGATGCTGAAACTCTTTCTGGACGGAGGAACGGAGATTATCATGAATAATCTGCCGGCGCTGATAATAGGAAATGTGGTGGCATTTGTGGTGGCTTTGCTTGCTATCAAGTTCTTCATCAGCTTTGTAACGAAATATGGTTTCAAGGCATTCGGATGGTATCGTATCATCGTCGGAGGAATCATCCTTCTGCTGTTGCTTACGGGACACAATTTAGAGGTGGTGTGATGATGGATTTTAAAGAGGGAGAAGTTCTGTATTTCAATAAACCGCTGGGGTGGACATCGTTCAAGGTCGTAGGGCATGCGCGTTACCACATTTGCCGGCGGATGAAGGTAAAGAAGTTGAAAGTAGGCCATGCCGGTACACTCGACCCGCTTGCCACGGGTGTGATGATAGTATGTACGGGCAAGGCGACAAAGCGGATTGAGGAGTTCCAGTATCATACCAAGGAGTATATCGCCACCATTCGGTTGGGCGCTACCACCCCTTCCTATGATTTGGAGCACGAGATAGACGCTACCTATCCTACGGAGCATATCACGCGGGAGCTGGTGGAGGAGACATTGAAGAAGTTCACAGGCGAGATACAGCAGGTGCCGCCTGCTTTTTCGGCTTGTATGGTGAACGGCAAGCGCGCCTACGACCTTGCCCGCAAAGGTGAGGAGGTAGAGCTGAAGCCCAAGTTGCTGGTGATTGACGAGATTGAACTGCTGGAATGCAACCTGCCGGAAATAAAAGTCCGGGTAGTGTGCAGCAAAGGCACTTACATCCGCGCCCTGGCACGCGACATCGGTGAAGCGCTGCATAGCGGCGCTCATCTCACGGCCCTGGAACGTACCCGTGTGGGGGATGTCCGCATAGAAGACTGTCTGAATCCGCTTGATTTCAAAGAGTGGATAGACGGGCAGGATTTAGTTATGAGTGATGGGTTATAAGTTATTTGCTACGAAGGAGCATACTGCTGGATAACTCATGCCATTTATGACTAAAAAATATACTGAAATAAACAATAAATAACTTATAACTGATTATGAAACTGTCGCAATTTAAGTTTAAACTTCCTGAAGAGAAGATTGCCTTACATCCTACAAGGTATAGAGATGAGTCGCGCCTGATGGTACTGCACAGAAAGACGGGCGAAATCGAACACCGTATGTTCAAGGATATTTTGGATTATTTCGATGATAAGGATGTATTTATCTTTAATGATACGAAGGTGTTTCCCGCCCGGCTGTACGGCAACAAGGAAAAGACCGGTGCACGTATCGAGGTATTTCTGTTGCGTGAGTTGAATGAGGAGTTGCGCTTGTGGGACGTGCTGGTAGACCCTGCCCGCAAAATCCGTATCGGCAACAAACTCTATTTCGGTGAAGATGACTCTATGGTAGCCGAGGTGATTGACAATACCACTTCGCGCGGACGTACCCTTCGTTTTCTGTATGACGGGCCGCACGACGAGTTCAAGAAGGCATTGTACGCCTTGGGCGAGACGCCGCTGCCGCACAGCATCATCAACCGTCCCGTGGAACCGGAGGATTCGGAACGTTTCCAGTCTATCTTTGCCCGCAACGAAGGTGCTGTAACGGCTCCTACGGCAAGCCTGCATTTCAGCCGCGAGCTGATGAAGCGCATGGAGATTAAGGGAATTGACTTTGCCTATATTACATTGCATGCGGGTTTGGGCAACTTCCGCGACATCGATGTAGAGGACCTTACCAAGCATAAGACGGATTCCGAGCAGATGATTGTTACGGAAGAAGCCGTAAAGGTTGTAAACCGTGCCAAGGATTTGAACAGGCAGGTGTGTGCCGTAGGTACTACGGTGATGCGTGCAATAGAGAGTACCGTCAGCACAGATGGCCATTTGAAGGAATATGAAGGCTGGACGAATAAGTTCATCTTCCCGCCGTATGACTTTACGGTGGCCAATGCGATGGTATCCAATTTCCACATGCCGCTTTCCACGCTGCTGATGATTGTTGCCGCTTTCGGCGGTTACGAGCAGGTGATGGAAGCCTATAACGTGGCATTGAAAGAGGATTACCGTTTCGGTACTTATGGAGATGCGATGTTGATAACAGACAGGTAAAATAGCGGTTAGGGATTAGCGGTTAGTGTTTAGTGATTAGCACTATGCGGGCATGTTGCGTTATTACGCCGTAGGGCACTAATCGCTAATCACTGAACACTAATCACTAAACTTAAATGATGTACGTTTACTTTGGCTTAGGAACTAATCTCGGTGACAAGGAGTACAACCTCCGCCTCGCTGTCCGGAAAATAGAAGAGCGGGTAGGGAAAGTCGTTTCCCTGTCCGCTTTTTATGCTACTGCTCCGTGGGGCTTTTCTTCGGAACATACGTTTCTGAATGCGGCGGCCTGCGTGGAAACGCTTCTTCCGCCTTTGTCCGTGCTTCATCTGGGCCTGCGTGGATACGTTTCTTCTGCCTTTGTCCGTGCTTTATCTCACTCAGGAGATAGTACGCGAGATAGGGCGTACGCATAAGTCTGTAGGCGGTGTCTATAGCGATCGGGTGATTGATATCGACCTGCTTTTATACGGTGACCGGGTGCTGGATACTCCCGAATTGAAGCTGCCTCACCCGCTGATGCACGAACGCCGCTTTGTGATGGAGCCGTTGGCGGAGATTGCACCGGACCTGGTGCATCCGATATTAAAGAAAAAGATGCGGGAGTTGTTGTGAAAAATAGTATCTTTGTTTCCGTGCATAAATAAGTTTGTTCATGTTCAGATATTCGGCTTTCATACTGTTCCTTTTTTGTTTTTATTCCGGTTTGGCGGCCGCGGATAAGACTGATGACGATGCCTTGCTGTTGCAGCTGGATAAGATGATTGAGCAACGGGAGGTCTATCAGGAGAAGGTGGAAAAGGAGATTACAGAGCTCCGCAAGATGCTGGATTATGTGGGAGACGATAAAGCTAAGTTTGATATTCTGGGCGATTTGTTTGTCATGTACCGCTCCTTTAAAGTCGATACGGCGCTGATTGTAGCGGAGCAAAGGCTGCAATTGGCAGACAGGTTGGGTGAAGAGTATGTTAATCAAGGATTAATGAACCTGGCCGACGCTTTGAATAAGATAGGAAAACATGAAATTGCGTTGAATGTTCTTGACAGGGTGAAAAGAACCGGGGCGGTACGGAAGGATACTTACTTTTATTATCTGTATCATACTACCTATCTGTCCTGCTATAATGATGAAACGGAGGCTTCCAGGAAGCGGTTGTTTATGCGGCAGATAAAGGCTTATAAAGATACTTTGATAGCTATCAGCGACCCTAATACGGCCAGTTATGTGACCAATCAGTGCGGTCGCCTGGGTTTGCAGGGAAAATGGGATGAGGCTATCCGGATACTGACCGGATATTATGAACACTGTACGGATACGAACCCCGACAAGGCGAGGGTGGAATATCTGTTGGCGGAATTATATTTGGGCAAACGTGACATACAGCAGGCAAAGCACTTCCTTATCCGGGCTTCCATTACCGACATAGCGAATGCCAAGAAAGTATATATGTCTTTGCAGCAATTGGCAATCCTGCTTTTTCAGGAAGGAGACATTGCAAGAGCCTATAATTATATCTCCTGTTCACTGGAAGATGTGAGCTTCGGGAAAGCCCGTTACCGCATAATAGATATTGCCGAATATCTTCCTATTATCAAAGCGGCCAATGACAGCCGCATCAAGGCTGATAGAGACAGGGTCTTGTTTTTTCTTTTGGCTTTATCCGTACTTGTTATTGCATTGGTAATCGTTTTCTTTTTCCTTCGTAAGAAAAATCATAATCTGCTGAAGGTAAAGAAGTCGTTGGCCGAACAGAACCAACGCTTACAGGAAGTGACCGGAAATCTGACCCGGATGAATGAAGAGATTAAAGAATCCAACCATATTAAGGAAGAGTATATCGGTTTGTTATTCAATATCTGTTCCGAATATATTTATAAGCAGGAGAATAACCGCAAGAGTTTACTGAAAATCGTCAATACCGGTTCTATGGCGGATATTTCCAAAATGCTTCATAATCAGTCTTCGACAACGGAAGATTTCAAACTGTTCATCAGTAAGTTCGATACTATCTTCCTATCTATATTTCCGGATTTTGTGGAATCGTTCAATGCTCTTTTAAAAGAGGATGAACGTATACAGGTGAAAGAAGGCGAGTTGCTGACTCCCGAATTACGTATCTATGCACTTATCCGTTTAGGTATCAACGATAATTCCAAAATTGCCAACTTCCTTCACTATTCGCTTCAAACCGTATATAACTATCGTTTGAAAATGCGGAATAAAGCGATTGTTCCCGGAAAAGACCTGGCTGTTCAGGTACAAAAGCTTTAAAAAACACTTCCTCCGGACTTACTTTTACAACATATAGTCTGTTTGGTATGTCATTGTAAATAAATGTATTATCCTATATAATACTTTCCTTTCACTTACTTTTTCATTCAGTGTCTTTGTTCGGCGAATTTGTAATATCTACTTTCGCTCACAATCTAATTCATACCGGATTTTCGGTATACTTTGTTACACTTTAATTTAAAAACATTATGAAAGGCAAGAAAAATCCAGAGACTTTTGGAGGAAAGTGGCGGTATCTGTTTATGATACTCGCTTTGGTTTTCAGTGTAGGGGTTTCTGCACAAAAGACAGTTGTGAAAGGCAATATCCTTGACAGGGACAATCTACCCGTTATCGGAGCCAATATTTTGGAAAAAGGGACGACAAATGGAACAATCAGTGATGTAGACGGTAACTTCACAATCGCCGTAAGCAGCCCCAAAGCTGTTTTACTCATTAATTACATCGGCTATAAAGATGTGGAAAAGGCGGTTTCTCCAATGATGAAAATTGTGATGGAGGAAGATAGTGAGATGCTCGAAGACGTAGTCGTTATAGGTTATGGAAGTGTGAAGAAGTCTGATGCGACAGGGTCGGTAACCGCTATCAAGCCGGATGATTTCAATAAGGGACTGCGAACTACCGCCCAGGATGCATTGGTAGGTAAAGTGCCGGGCGTAAATGTTGTTGCAAGCTCCGGCGCTCCGGGAGCGGGTGCTACTATCCGCATCAGAAGCGGTGCATCGCTTTCCGCATCCAATGATCCGCTAATCGTTGTTGACGGTGTACCGGTGGATAACTCCACTATCGAAGGTGGTGGAAACGTAATCGGCGGTATCAACCCGAACGATATCGAGACATTTACCGTATTGAAAGATGCTTCGGCAACTGCTATCTACGGTTCCCGGGCATCTAATGGCGTGATTGTGATTACTACTAAGAAAGGGTCCGATTCCAATCTGCGTTTCAACTATTCCACTAACCTTTCTGTAAGTACCATTACGGAAAAATTGGATGTGCTTTCTGCCGATGAATTCCGTGAATTTGTTCCTACGGTATCGGGTGTCCCGGGTTCTGTAACTTTAGGGACGGCTTCCACGGATTGGCAGGATGAGATTTACCGTACGGCATTCGGACAAGAGCACAACTTTTCCGTTTCCGGCAAGGTGAAGAAAAATGCACCTTATCGTCTGTCGGTAGGCTATAATAACCAGAACGGTGTGGTGAAAACAAACAACTACGAACGCTTTACCTTTAATGGCGGTATATCACCCAAATTCTTTGATAACCATCTTACCGTTGATTTGAATGTTAAGGTTTCGTATGAAGACAATCAGAAAGTAGATGAGAGTGTCGTTAATAATGAACCGGGACTGGGTTATTTCATCTGGATGAATGGAAACTCCCCCATGGCTATCCAAACCGATAATCCTGTGGCACAGCTTGAATTGCAGGATTTGCATACAAAAGTGACCCGCTCCATCGGTAATGCTGCTATCAATTATAAGGTACATCGTTTGGAGGATTTGCAGTTGAATGCGAATTTGGGTTATGATGTGCTGAAAAGCAAATATACCAAGAATGTGCCCGATATGGCCGGTATGATGTATACATCTAACATGAAAGACGGTACAGGGCTTGTGTATGATTCTAAACAGAACAAGCGTAACTACTTGCTGGACTTATATGCCAACTATGCTCATGTATTCAATGAAAAACATAATTTCAGCGCAATGGCGGGATACGGTTGGCAGCATTTCTGGAAGAAATTCGATGCAACCACTCTTTCTCCGGAAGGAAAAGAACTGTTTTCGCCCAATCATTATGAGTCTGAATATTACCTGCTCTCTTTTTACGGACGTCTGAATTACTCGTATGACAACCGCTATATGATTACCGCCACTTTACGTTCGGATGCGTCTTCGCGTTTTGCCAAAGATAACCGCTGGGGATTATTCCCTTCCGTAGCGTTGGGATGGAAAATCAGTCAGGAAGCATTCTTGCGCGACTCGGAAGTGTTGTCAGACTTGAAACTGCGTTTGAGCTACGGTCAGACCGGACAGCAGGATATTCTGAATGACTATCCGTATATGACTACCTTTACGGTATCTTATCCGGAATCTTGTTATCAATTCGGAGACATTTTGTATTATACCTATCGTCCTATATTCTGAATGACTATCCGTATATGACTACCTTTACGGTATCTTATCCGGAATTTTGTTATCAATTCGGAGACAAATGGTATTATACCTATCGTCCGAACGGTTATGACTCGGATATTAAATGGGAGACTGCCGAAACCTACAATATCGGTTTGGATTACGGTTTTCTGAACAACCGCATTTACGGTTCTGTCGATTATTACCAACGCCATACGAAAGACTTGCTGAATACTATCAATGTAATTTCAGGAACCAACTATTCTTCCGTCATCACAACAAATATCGGCGAGATGGATAATAAAGGTGTGGAATTTGCCATCAATGCAGTGCCGGTACATACAAAAAACTGGAAATGGACAGTAGGCATGAATTATACGTGGAATGATTCTGAAATCACGAAGCTGAATGTTATCGATTCGGATGCCAATTTTGTGCAGACAGGAGCCATTTCCGGTACGGGCAAGACAGTTCAGGTGTTTATGGTAGGTCAGCGTCCTTATACTTTCTACCTGGCAAAGCAGGCCTATGACGATGATGGCAAACCTATGGAAGGGCAGTATGTGCAGCCGGATGGTTCCATCTCTGCCACGGAAACCAAATATGCTACGGACAAAAGCGCATTGCCTACTTCCTATCTGGGATTCAATACCCAGCTTACTTATAAGAATTGGGATTTTGCCATCAGCGGACACGGGGCATTCGGCAACTATGTATACAACTATGTGGCTGCCGACCAGTATGTACAATCCGTGTACAGCGATCAGGGCAACTTCTCCAACATATTGCGCAGAACCAAAGATTCCGGTTTCCAGAACCAGCAACTTTATTCGGATTATTTCCTGGAAAAGGGCAACTTCTTCCGTATTGACAATATTTCTTTGGGATATACGTTCCAGAAGTTATGGAATAACTCCAGCTCTTTACGCCTGACGTTCGGTGTACAGAATGTTGCTACCTTTACAAGCTATTCCGGTATCGACCCGGAGATTTACAGCGGTATCGATAAAGAGGTATATCCCCGTCCGCGCGTATTCTCATTAAGTGCTAATTTAAATTTCTAACGGCTTAAAACTATACAATATGAAAAATATAATTGCTTATTCGTTTATTTTGTTCTTCGCGGGCATAAGTCTGGTTTCTTGCTTGGGCGACCTGGACACGATGCCTTTGGATGATAACCAGCTGGTAAGTGAAAAGGTATACCAGACAAAAGACGGCTACACCGGTGTTTTGGCAAAGTGTTATGCATCACTGGTTCTGACAGGGCAGAAAGGTGGTGACGGAGGTGACGGCGACCTCGAAGGTGCTAATGAGGGCGGAGCTGACAGGGCAGAAAGGAGGTGACGGAGGTGACGGCGACCTCGAAGGTGCTAATGAGGGCGATTCCGGTTATGTGCGCCTGTTGTTTTATTTGCAGGAGTTGAGTACGGATAATTTTTTGATGCCTTCCTCTTCCAACGGTTTGCGTAAATGTTTGAATTTGCAGTGGGATGCTTCCAATGCTTCGGTCATTACATGGACTTACCAGAGACTTTATATGAGTATTGCCTATTGTAACGAGCTTTTGCGTGAATGTACGGAAGGCAAGTTGCAGAGCAGAGGACTTTGGGAAGAGATGAAAGATGATTATGTGAGCTATCGCGCAGAAGCCCGCTTCATACGTGCTTATTGCTATTCGATGCTTTGCGATTTGTTTGGTGCGGTTCCTTATGTGGATGAAAATACGGGTGTGAAAGAAATTCCGGTTCAATATACGCGTAAGCAGATTTTTGAGTTTGCAGAAAGTGAATTGCTGGCTATCGAAAACGAACTGAAAGCTCCGGGAAGCAATGAGTACGGACGTGTTGACCGGGTAGCCGGCTGGTTCCTGCTGGCCCGAATGTATCTGAATGCACAGACTTGGATTAATGAGAATAAATACCAGGAAGCATATGCTTATGCGGTAAAAGTCATTGCCGACGGGCATTATCCATTGGCTTCCGATTATCGTGAAATCTTTTTAGCGGATAATAATACCTGTAAGGAGATTATCTGGCCGCTGGTACAGGACGGCTTGCGTGCACAGAGTTCTGCCGGAACGAATTTCTATGTGAAAGCTTTTGTAAACGGTCCTATGGATGAACTTTATAAGACCGGTGTCGGCTCCAGAGGCTGGGGTAATGTCCGCGCTAAAGTATCGTTGGTGGATGCGTTCGATGCGGATGATGTCATGTTCGACGGCAATGATACTTGGGGAAATAATAAGAAAGATAAGAGAAAAAAGAAAGATAAGAGAGCACAGTTCATGACCGCTCTTCCTAATCAGGTGAAAGACACATGGGATGTAAATATGGATATGACCAGTACGTTTACATGCGGATACGGTTATATCAAGTGGAGAAACGTTACGAAAGAGGATGAACTTTGTCCTTCGGGAGATGCCTATACTTCCATTGATTTTCCGCTGTTCCGCACAGCAGATGCCTATTTGATGGCTGCTGAGGCCATTTTGCGCGGAGCGAACGGTACGCAAAGTGAAGCGTTGGGGTATGTCAATGAGGTCAGAACAAGGGCTTATATGTCCGGTAAATATGCGAAAAACGGCGTACGTTCCGATGTGTCCGGTGAAATTACGGCCAATGAGCTTAATCTGGACTTTCTGTTGGTTGAACGTCAGAAACGATCTGGCCTTTGAATTGACAAGTCGCTCCGATTTGATTCGGTTCGGCAAATATACGAAAGGGAATAACTGGGATTGGAAAAACGGTGTGCGCTTAGGGGCGGATGTGGACGATAAATACAATTTGTTCCCGATTCCGGAAAGTGAACTGACGAACAATCCTACTCTGGTGCAAAACGATGGCTATAAAGTAATAAAGTAAAAATATGATGAAACTGAAACAAATTCTGTTATGTGGTTTGATGGTGCTGTGCTGTGCTCCGCTTGGGGCACAGACATCCAAAGAAGAGATGTTTGCTACTCCTGAGAAGACGGGAGGAGTCTATTGGGCATATCCGTTGGATTTCGCGCCACAGACTAAAGCGCCTAAGGGATATAAGCCTTTTTATATCAGTCATTACGGACGGCATGGTTCCCGTTACCTGATTGGCGACCGTGATTATAAATGGCTGGTAGACCTGTTTGAAGAGGCGCATCGTGCACATGCGCTTACCGGTTTGGGTGAAGATACCTACCGGCGTTTGCTCAAGGTATGGGAAGAGGCGGAAGGACATGGCGGGGATTTGACTCCATTGGGAGTCAGGCAGCATCGCGGCATTGCTGAAAGAATGTATGCTTCGTTTCCGGAGGTATTCAAAGGCAATCCCTTTATATCTGCCCGTTCTACCGTTGTATTGCGTTGTGCTATGAGTATGGTGGCTTTTGGTGACCGTTTGAAAGAGCTGAATCCGGATTTGCGGATTTCTTATGAGGCAAGTGAGAAATATATGGATTATCTGAATTATCACACCGACGAATCCAACCGTTTTACTTCTTCCCAGGACGGTCCTTGGGCCGAGGAATACAGGAAATTTGAGGAAGCTCATACCAATCCGGAGCGTTTGGTCGCATCTTTGTTCAAGGATAAACACTTTGTCTTAAAGAAAGTAAATCCTAAGGAACTGATGTGGGGAATGTACTGGGTAGCCAGTGACATGCAAAATGCTGAAACAAAAGTTTCTTTCTATGATTTGTTCGAAGCACAGGAATTATTTGATTTGTGGCAGTGTGTCAATTACCGTTTTTATGTGGGGAATGCCAATCATGCCGATGGAAAAGGTATTGTAGTGGCCAATGCCAAATCTCTGTTAAGAAATATTCTGGACAGTGCTGACGAGGCTATCCGGAAAGGGGGAATTGCCGCTACTCTCCGCTTCGGGCACGATGGTAATGTGATTCCTTTGGTTGCGTTGATGCGGATAGAAAACTGTAATGTGGCAGTTAGTGATCCCTATGAGGTTTATAAAGTATGGAGCGACTTCAAAGTTGTTCCTATGGCTGCTAATGTACAGATTATCTTTTTCCGGAACGAGAAGTCCGGGGATATTCTGGTAAAGGTTATGCACAATGAGAATGAAGTGCATATTCCGGTAGAGACTGATATGTTTCCTTATTACAAATGGGAGGATGTCGAGAGGTTTTATCGAAATTTGTTGAATTGAGTTTTTTGAAGTTAACAATATAGAAACGATTATGGGAGTGCGGCGATGGGATATCGGCGCACTTTTTTTGCAAAAATAGATATTTTGCAGTAATAAGCGTGTTTTTTAGTTAATACTTTGCCCGTTGTGTACCATATTCCCATAAAACCTTTATCTTTGCAGCCGAAAACGATATGTGGAAAGATTTGGGTAGCTTGCAACCACGGAAAAAAATGCTAAAACACATCCTTTTCTGACGGTACTCCGGTGTACCGGGATTTGCATACCTACTCATTAATGACTCTTTCCTCATCTCCTTTTTAATTATTCATTTTTAATTTCTAATTGAAATGGGATACTTATTCACATCCGAATCGGTGTCTGAAGGACACCCCGACAAAGTGGCCGATCAAATATCGGACGCTGTGCTTGACAAACTGTTGGCGTATGACCCCAGTTCGAAAGTAGCTTGCGAAACTCTGGTTACTACCGGACAGGTAGTGCTGGCTGGAGAAGTGAAAACCAAAGCGTATGTTGACCTTCAACTTATCGCGCGTGAAGTAATCAAGAAAATCGGCTATACCAAAGGCGAGTATATGTTCGAGAGCAATTCGTGTGGCGTGCTTTCCGCCATTCACGAGCAGAGCCCCGACATCAACCGTGGTGTGGAGCGCCGGGATCCTATGGAACAAGGTGCGGGCGATCAGGGCATGATGTTCGGTTATGCCACTAACGAAACGGAAAACTATATGCCGCTCTCCCTGGATCTTGCCCACCGTATCCTGCAAGTGCTGGCGGATATCCGTCGTGAAGGAGAGGTGATGACGTAGCTGCGTCCGGACTCCAAGAGCCAGGTTACCATTGAATATGATGATAACGGCAATCCTGTCCGTATCGATACGATTGTAGTTTCCACCCAACACGATGATTTCATTCAGCCTGCCGACGACAGCGAAACTGCACAGTTGAAGGCGGACGAGGAGATGTTGGGCATTATCCGTAACGACGTCGTTAATATCCTGATGCCCCGTGTCATTGCGTCTATCCATCACGAGAAAGTATTGTCGCTGTTTAACGATAATATCAAGTATCATGTGAATCCTACCGGCAAATTCGTAATCGGCGGTCCTCATGGGGATACCGGTTTGACCGGACGTAAGATTATTGTGGATACTTACGGCGGTAAAGGTGCACACGGCGGTGGTGCTTTCTCCGGTAAGGACCCTAGCAAGGTAGACCGCAGTGCCGCATACGCTGCACGTCACATTGCCAAGAATCTGGTAGCTGCCGGTGTGGCAGATGAAATGCTGGTGCAGGTATCTTACGCCATCGGTGTGGCGCGTCCCATCAATATATATGTAAATACCTACGGGCGCAGCCATGTAAATATGAGCGACGGCGAGATAGCCAGAAAGATCGATGAGCTTTTCGACCTTCGTCCGAAAGCCATTGAAGACCGTTTGAAGCTGCGTAACCCTATCTATCAGGAAACAGCCGCTTACGGTCATATGGGACGTGAGCCGCAGGTTGTCACCAAACACTTCAAGTCTCGCTATGAAGGCGATAAAGACGTGACTGTAGAACTGTTCACCTGGGAGAAACTGGATTACGTTGATAAGGTAAAAGCGGCTTTCGGCCTCTAATTCTCCGTTCTTCGTTAAAGAAAACAGTAATCAGCATAGCTTTACAGCTATTTATTATAGAAAGCTGCCTTTCTGCCTTCGGAATATTCCGGGGCAGAATGAGCAGCTTCTTTTTTCAAATCTCCTTAAAATCATATACCTTTGCAACAAGGTAATAATTGATATAGCTGAAAGATGATGAATAAGATAACCTCCGTATGTGTATACAGTGCTTCGAGCACTAAAATAGACCCCGTTTTTTTTAATGCCGCCCGTGAACTGGGAACGTTGCTGGGGCAGCGGCATATCCGTTTGGTGAACGGTGCCGGTAATATGGGACTTATGGCTGCAGTGGCGGATGCCACACTTGCGGCAGGCGGTGAGGTGACCGGAGTGATACCCCGTTTTATGATTGAGCAGGGGTGGCATCATACAGGACTGACCAAGCTTGTAGAGGTGGAAAATATGCATGAACGCAAGCAACTGATGGCGGATTTGAGCGATGCTGTGATTGCATTGCCCGGCGGTTGCGGTACTTTGGAAGAATTGCTCGAAGTCATTACCTGGAAACAATTGGGACTGTATCTGAATCCGATAGTCATATTGAATATCAAGGGGTATTTCGCCCCGTTGCTGGCTATGTTGCAGAAGGCTGTGGACGAAAACTTCATGCGTGCGCAGCACAGTGCCATCTGGCATGTAGCCGCGACAGCCGGGGAAGCGGTTGAACTGGTACATACCGTACCTTTGTGGGATGCCTCTATCCGTAAGTTTGCAGCGATATGATGAGTTGGTTGGCGGCATGGATACCCGGTGGAGCGGAAGGTGTGCCTATTCCCTATTCTCCGAGAATGGACGACGGCATCACCATTGTGCTGCTATGTTGTTTTTTTCTGTCGGCTTATGTGCTTTCCCGTAGCCGTAGGTTTCTGTTGCAGCTGGTAAAGGATTTCCTGTTGCATCGTGAGCGTACCAGCATATTTGCAACCTCAACGGCGGGTGATATGCGCTACCTGCTATTGTTGATTTTGCAGACTTGCATACTCTCCGGGGTCTGCATTTTTAATTACTGCAATGATATTCAGCCTGAATTGGTGCATCATGTTCCGCCTTTTGCGCTATTGGGGCTTTATATCGGGATAAGTCTTTTGTATTTATTTCTGAAATGGATTTTATACTCTGTGTTAGGCTGGATTTTTTTTGACGAAAGTACTACGACTCTCTGGCTTGAGTCATATTCCACCCTGCTTTATTATCTTGGTTTCACTCTTTTCCCGTTTGTGCTGTTTATTGTTTATTTCGATTTAAGTCTGCAACTTACAGTAATAATTGGATTGATTTTAGCCTTTTTTACTAAAATATTGATGTTCTATAAGTGGTTCAAGCTTTTTTGTAGCAATTTACATGGCAGTTTCCTTTTAATTTTGTACTTTTGTGCCCTTGAAATCATGCCTTGTTTTATGCTATACCAAGGAGTGATACAACTAAACGATTATTTGATAATAAAATTTTAGGACGTTGAAAATTAAGAAAGTACTTGTGTCGCAGCCGAAACCGGCATCAGAGAAATCTCCTTACTACGACATTGCCGAGAAGTACGGTGTGAAAATCGATTTTCGCCCGTTTATCAAAGTAGAGAGCCTTTCAGCAAAAGAGTTCAGACAGCAGAAGGTCTCTATATTGGATCATACCGCCGTTATTTTCACTTCGCGTCATGCAATCGATCACTTTTTTCATCTTTGTACGGAATTGCGCGTAACAATCCCTGAGACCATGAAATATTTCTGTGTGACGGAGGCGATTGCTTTGTATATTCAGAAATATGTACAATACCGCAAGCGTAAGATTTTCTTTGGAAATACCGGAAAGTTTGATGACCTGTTGTCTTCCATTATAAAGCATAAGACTGAAAAGTATTTGGTGCCGATGTCGGATGTACATACAGACGATATTAAGAACCTGTTGGACAAGAGTAAAATCCAGCATACGGAAGTAGTCATGTATCGTACGGTAAGTAATGATTTTACTCCGGATGAAAAGTTTGACTATGACATGCTGGTATTCTTCAGCCCTGCCGGTGTGTCTTCTTTGAAGAAGAATTTCCCGGATTTCGAGCAGAAAGAGATTAAAATCGGAACATTCGGCTCTACAACAGCACAGGCTGTCCGTGATGCCGGACTCCGTTTGGATTTGGAAGCTCCCAGTGTGCAGGCGCCCTCTATGACGGCAGCGCTTGATATGTTCATAAAGGAGAACAACAAGGGAAAGTGAAAAGAAGTATGAGTTATGAATTATAAGTTATAAGCCTGTCGGATACATTTATAATCGTAACGAAGCAATAACGGGCGGCGGGCAGACTGCGGAATCTTAGCAGCACTACCTGTAGCCCGTTTTTTCATATCCCCCTCTATATTTTACATTATACCTTATACTTCATGGCGAATACCTTACATAAAGTCGAAAGACTGGATAAAAAAAAGATAATAGAGAAGATGTTTGCGGGCGGTTCGCGTTCGTTCTCGGTCTTCCCGTTGCGCGTGGTGTATTTGCCGGTAGAGGAGCTGGAGGCGGATGCTTCCATTCTTATCAGTGTTTCGAAGCGCCGCTTCAAACGTGCGGTGAAGCGCAACCGCGTAAAGCGTCAGATACGCGAGGCTTACCGTGTAAACAAACATGAACTGTTGAACGCTTTGGCAGAAAAGAAGTGCCGGTTGGCCATTGCCTTTATTTACCTTTCCGACCAGCTGACGGAATCTTCCGTAATAGAAGAGAGGGTGAAGACTGCTTTGGCGCGTATTGTGGAGAAAGTTACCGTGTCGGATGCGAATGTGGCAGCCGTAGCGCCTATGAAGCCATGAAACGCCTGCTTTCATATCTGCTGCTGCTTCCTATTTATTTTTACCGGAAGTGCATTTCGCCCATGACTTCCCCTTCGTGCAGATTTACTCCTACCTGTTCTCAATATGCAGTTGAGGCTATTAAGAAGCATGGCCCCTTCAAAGGCCTTTATCTGGCGGTAAAACGTATATTGCGTTGCCATCCCTGGGGTGGTTCCGGATATGATCCTGTTCCATGAAATTTCCTGTCGATATACATACGCATCGCTTGCCGCCTGTGCCCGGAACGGCTATTGCGAACCGTTATCCCGATACTTTTGTTCCGGAAGAGGGGGCGTGGTATTCGGTAGGCATACATCCCTGGCATATCCCGGCAACCGTTACTCCGGTTGTTCGGAATGAAATGAATGTTTTGGCTTCTTTAGCCGGGCATCCGCAGGTTCTTGCCATAGGGGAAGCCGGACTGGATAAATTGGCCGATGCTCCGATGGTTGTGCAGATAAAGGTTTTTGAATATCAGGCGCGGTTGTCTGTGGAGCTTGACAAGCCTTTGGTCATTCATTTGGTAAAGGCTATGAGTGAGTTGCTGAAGTTGAAACAGCAGATAAAGCCGGCCAACCCCTGGATTATTCATGGTTTTCGCGGGAAAGCGGCTCTGGCGGAGGAATGTCTGAGGCATGGGTTTTATCTCTCTTTCGGGGAGAAATATCAGGAAGAGGCGCTGCGGATAACTCCTGCCGGCCGTCTGTTCCTGGAAACTGACGAAAGCTCCGTGCCGGTTGCGGATTTATATAGCCGGGCAGCCGAAGTCCGTCGCGTATCTTTGGCGGAACTCACGGAAGCGATACGGGAAAATATCGCCAAAGTCTTTTTTAAACAATAAGAGTTGTTTGTTCGGATAAAGAGTCGTACTTTTGTCGCAGACAAAGTATAAATCAAATAATTAATAGTTAATCATTCGATGAATTTTGTAGAAGAATTAAAATGGCGTGGCATGCTCCACGATATGATGCCGGGTACGGAAGAACTGCTGGCAAAGGAACAGGTGACTGCATATATCGGTTTCGACCCTACGGCAGACTCCCTGCACATCGGACACCTTTGCAGTGTGATGATATTGCGTCACTTCCAGCGTTGCGGCCATAAGCCGTTGGCACTGATAGGCGGTGCTACGGGTATGATTGGCGACCCTTCCGGTAAGTCGGCGGAACGCAATCTGCTCACTGAAGAAACATTGCAGCGCAATATGGCAGGCATGAAGAAGCAGTTGAGCAAGTTTTTGGATTTTGATTCGGATGCCCCTAACCGTGCGGAGTTGGTAAACAACTACGATTGGATGAAGGACTTCAGTTTCCTTGATTTTGCCCGTGAAGTAGGCAAACATATCACCGTAAACTATATGATGGCTAAGGATTCGGTGAAGAAGCGTCTGAACGGTGAAGCCCGCGACGGTCTTTCTTTCACAGAATTCACTTATCAGTTGCTGCAAGGCTACGATTTCCTGCATCTGTACGAAACCAAAGGTTGCAAGCTGCAAATGGGCGGCTCGGACCAGTGGGGTAACATCACCACGGGAGCCGAACTGATTCGCCGTACCAATGGCGGTGAGGTATTTGCCCTGACAAGCCCTCTGATTACAAAGGCGGACGGCGGTAAATTCGGTAAGACGGAATCCGGCAATATATGGCTCGATCCCCGCTATACATCTCCTTATAAGTTCTACCAGTTCTGGCTGAACGTAAGCGATGCCGATGCAGCCCGCTACATCAAGATATTCACTTCTTTGTCCAGGGAAGAAATCGAGGCTCTGACGGCCGAGCACGAAGCAGCTCCGCACTTGCGTGTCCTGCAGAAGCGTCTGGCTAAGGAAGTCACCATTATGGTACACTCCGAAGAGGACTACAATGCGGCTGTTGATGCGTCCAACATTCTTTTCGGCAATGCCACATCGGAGGCGTTGAAAAAGCTGGACGAAGATACTTTGCTGGCTGTGTTTGAGGGTGTTCCTCAGTTTGAGGTATCCCGTGATGCGCTGGCTGCCGGTGTAAAGGCAGTTGATCTGTTCGTAGACAATGCGGCTGTATTTGCATCGAAAGGCGAAATGCGCAAGCTGGTGCAGGGCGGCGGCGTCTCTTTGAACAAAGAAAAACTGGTTGCTTTCGATCAGGTTGTTACAACTGCTGATTTATTGGATGACAAGTATCTGCTGGTGCAACGCGGCAAGAAGAACTATTATCTGATTATTGCAAAATAATATAGGGATATGAAAAAATGTCCCGAAATATTTGCATATTTCGGGACATACTTCTATCTTTGCACCGCTTTTTAACAGAAAGCGCATATGTTTGGACTATGGTGTAATGGTAGCACAACAGGTTTTGGTTCTGTTTGTCCAAGTTCGAATCTTGGTAGTCCAACGAAAAAAGCTCCGACAGTCGATGATTGTCGGAGCTTTTTTCATTAGTATATGAGTTGTGCCAATATAGTGGCACAACTTTGTCTATTATATGGCACGGGTTTGCCATATAGATGGCACGGTTGGCAACTATAGGATTCTCTTTTATTTTTTCTTTTGATTTATTCATTCAATATTAGGACATTTCTGATGATTTTTCCTTTCTTTGTACAATATTGATAGATAATTAGGACAAAAAAGCAATGTTTTGCCGTTTTCTTTTGCTACATTTGCAATCGTGTACGTAAACGACGTACCGCTGGCTGTTAATTTTGAAAATTAAAGAAAGGTAATATAATCATGAGAACGAACTATGAGATCCGCTACGCTGCGCATCCGGAAGATGCGAAAAGTTATGATACGAAAAGAATTCGTCGTGATTTCCTTATAGAGAAAGTATTCTCCCCAAATGAAGTGAATATGGTATATTCCATGTACGACCGTATGGTGGTAGGTGGTGCCATGCCGGTGGGTGAGGTGTTGCAACTGGAGGCTATCGACCCGTTGAAAGCCCCTTATTTCCTGACCCGCCGCGAGATGGGTATTTTCAATGTAGGCGGACCGGGTGTGGTCAGAGCCGGCGACGCTGTGTTTGAAATGGATTATAAAGAAGCCCTCTACCTGGGTTCGGGCGACCGTGAAGTTACTTTTGAGAGCAAGGATACGGCTCATCCGGCCAAGTTCTATTTTAATTCCGTAACGGCTCATCGCAACTATCACGACAAGCAAGGCTCCACCCCCCGTAATATCTCCATGATGCTGGTAAATCCGGCGGTGCCGACCTGCCAATTGCAAATGGGCATGACGGAACTTGCTCCGGGCAGTGTGTGGAATACAATGCCGGCACACGTCCACAGCCGCCGTATGGAAGCTTATTTCTACTTTGAGATTCCGGAAGACCATGCTATCTGCCACTTTATGGGCGAGGTGGACGAAACCCGCCATGTGTGGATGAAGGGCGACCAGGCTGTTCTTTCTCCCGAATGGTCTATCCACTCTGCCGCGGCTACGCACAATTATACCTTTATATGGGGGATGGGCGGCGAGAATCTGGATTACGGCGACCAGGATTTTTCCTTGATTACCGATTTGAAATAACACTATTTTTTCAACCTAAAATAAATAAACATCATGAATCAGTATTTGAATTTTTCTCTGGAAGGTAAAGTAGCCCTCGTAACAGGTGCTTCTTACGGTATCGGTTTTGCCATTGCTTCGGCTTTTGCAGAACAAGGTGCGAAAATCTGTTTCAACGACATCAACCAGGAACTGGTAGACAAAGGTATGGCTGCTTATGCCGAAAAGGGTATCAAGGCACATGGTTATGTATGCGACGTAACTGACGAACCGGCTGTTCAGGCTATGGTGGCTACTATCGAAAAAGAAGTGGGCTCTGTTGATATTCTGGTTAACAATGCAGGTATCATCCGCCGTATCCCTATGCACGAAATGGAAGCTGCCGATTTCCGTCGCGTTATCGACATCGACCTGAATGCTCCGTTCATCGTTTCTAAGGCTGTTCTGCCTGCAATGATGAAGAAGGGTCACGGTAAGATCATCAACATCTGCTCCATGATGTCCGAACTGGGTCGTGAGACTGTATCTGCATACGCTGCCGCTAAGGGTGGTTTGAAGATGCTGACTCGTAACATCTGCTCCGAATACGGTGAATACAACATCCAATGTAATGGTATCGGCCCGGGTTACATCGCTACTCCGCAGACTGCTCCGTTGCGTGAAAAACAAGCTGACGGCAGCCGTCACCCGTTCGATTCATTCATTTGCGCTAAGACTCCGGCCGGTCGTTGGTTGGATCCGCAAGAACTCACAGGTCCTGCTGTGTTCTTGGCATCTGAGGCTTCCAACGCAGTGAACGGACATATTCTGTACGTTGACGGCGGTATCTTGGCTTACATCGGAAAACAACCGAAATAACAGGTAATAAGGTAGTGAGGCGGTAAGTGATAGAGGATATTGCTTTACCGCCTTATTTTTTATAATAAGGTTGCTTCATCACCTGCTGCATTATCGCATTACCATCCTGTTACATTACCACTTTATCACATTATTTATTCACTATGAAGAAACTTCTTTTATTAGGTATGACGGCCTTGTTTTGCTTCGCTTGCAACGACAGCAGGACGGTGACCGTTACGGTAACCAATCCGTTGGCCATGGAGCGCTCCAATGAAATGGTAGAGGTGTCTATGGAAACTGTTACAGACCGCCTGGGCTTGGCGGACACGGCACAGATTGTAGTATTGAATGCCGACGGGCAGCAAGTGCCTTATCAGATTACGTACGACGGCAAGGTTATATTCCCGGCTGCGATAGCTGCTGGCGGCACCGCTACGTACACCATACAAACCGGTACGCCTGAGGCTTTTGATGTAAAGGCCTGTGGCAGATGCTATCCCGAACGTATGGATGATATGGCTTGGGAGAATGATTTGGTGGCTTTCCGTGCTTACGGTCCTGCTTTGCAGGCTAAAGGAGAGCGTGGTTTCGGTTATGACCTGTTTACGAAGTATAACACTACCGAACCGATACTGGATGCCATGTACGCCAAAGAACTGGACAAGGAAACGCTTGCCAAGATTGCCGAACTGAAAAAGACTGATCCGAAGGCTGCTGCCGAGTTAAGCCGCGAGCGTTCTTATCACATCGACCACGGTTATGGGATGGACTGCTATGCAGTAGGCCCTACATTGGGAGCCGGTGTAGCCGCACTGATGGTAAACGACAGCATTATCTATCCGTGGTGCTATAAGAACCAGGAGATTCTGGATAACGGCCCGCTACGTTTTACGGTGAAGCTGGAGTTTACTCCGCTGACTGTAAAGGGAGATTCGACCGTGGTAGAAACACGTTTGATTACACTTGATGCCGGCTCGCATTTGAACAAGACTGCCGTATCGTACAGCAATCTGAAAGAAACATTGCCTATCGTTGCAGGCATCGTATTGCATGAACCCGATGGAGCTGTTGTTGCCGATGCTGCTAACGGTTACATTACTTATGTAGACCCTACGACCGGTCCTGATAACGGTAAAATCTTTATGGGTGTTGCGGTTCCCGCTGTTGTCAAAGATGCGAAAACCGTACTTTTCTCCGAGAAGGAAAAGAAAGAACGTAACAATGCCGATGGCCATGTGCTTGCTGTAAGCGATTACGAACCGGGTTCGGAATATATATATTATTGGGGATTTGCATGGGATAAGGCAGATATCAAGACTGCCGATGCCTGGAACCGGTATATGGCTGATTTCGCCCAAAAAGTGCGTAATCCGCTGACGGTAAAAGTAAACTAAAAACATTGAGAGTTGAAAGTCAGGCTGCGCAATTGTGCTGCATGAAAACTTTCAACTCTCAACTTTATAACTCTATAATTCTATAACAGTCTGAACTCGTATCCCTCTTCTTTCAGAAATTCTATTGCCCGTGGCAGTGCATATTGCAGGTTGCCGTTGTTCCAGGACTTTAAGGAATCGTGAAATGTAATGATAGAGCCATTGCGCGCATATTTCATAACGTTGGCAAGCACCTGAGGCCCGCGGAGTTTCTTACTATAATCGCGCGTTACCAAGTCCCACATTATTATCTTATAGCGACGTTTCAGTATCATATACTGTGTCCATCCCATGTGGCCGTGCGGAGGGCGGAACAGGTCTGTTTTCATTACCTCGTTGGCTTTCTCGGCATTTGCCAGATAATCTTTGAAGTTGTATTCAAATCCCCTGAGATGGTTGAAGGTATGGTTACCGATGCGGTGTCCCCGCTCCACAACCATTTGAAACTCATCAGGGTGCTTACGGATATTGTCACCTACCATAAAGAAGGTGGCTTTTATGTCGTATTTGTCAAGCAAGTCGAGTACCCACGGAGTAACTTCGGGGATAGGTCCGTCATCGAAAGTCAGATAGACGGCTCTCTCGTCCGGGTCCATTCGCCATACGGCGCTGGGATATAACTTACGAACAAACTCGGGTGGCTGTTCTATAAACACGGTTAATCGGTGGTTAACGGTTATTGACTGATGCCGGGTATCCGGTGGCGAATGGCAGGTTTACCGGCCTGCGGTAATCCACTCATTCGCTACCGTGTACCGGCATTATTTTTTTTCCATTTTTTGTAATCTTTC
>ENA-ORLD01000036-ORLD01000036.1-human-gut-metagenome-genome-assembly--contig:-NODE-36-length-26392-cov-6.26958_pt1 | contig 26392 bp, 18 predicted proteins | sample MGYA00243067_ERZ508824 | MGnify/ENA primary metagenome ERZ508824 (study PRJEB26277, sample SAMN04329789) | human gut metagenome | biome: human-associated habitat | host: Homo sapiens | place: USA... | reverse complement strand
AGGCGGCAGCAATATCGCACTCCCTCAAAGGACAGGATGAGGTTGACATGGCAGCTTTAATGGAAGCCGGAGCATGTGGCTTTACCGATGACGGCATCCCGCTTACAAATGCTGCTTTCTGCTACAGAGCCATGCAAAATGCTGCAAAGCTGGATATGCCGATAAGTCTCCATGAGGAGGACCCTGCATTTATCAAAAACAACGGCATCAACCATGGAAAAATATCTGACGCTCTCGGTATCTACGGCTCACCATCCATCGCTGAGGAAGCCCTTGTCGCAAGAGACTGTCTGCTTGCGCTGCGCAGTGGTGCTGATGTTGTAATACAGCACATCAGCTCCTGTGTAACTGCTGATAAAGTCCGCACCTACAAAAAGCCTGGTGCACGGCTCCATGCCGAGGCCACTCCACATCACTTCACGCAGACTGAGGATGCTGTCTTAGAGCACGGCACCCTTGCCAAGATGAATCCGCCTCTGCGCACTGAAGCAGACCGTCAAAAGATTATAGAGGGACTTATCGATGGCACAATAGACCTTATCGCAACAGATCATGCGCCTCACAGCACTGAGGAAAAATCAAAGCCTGTAACCGAAGCTCCAAGCGGTATCATCGGTCTTGAGACATCTCTTGCTCTTGGTATCACAAGCCTTGTCAAACCGGGCCATCTGAGCATGCTTGAGCTTTTGGAAAAGATGACTATCAATCCTGCCAGGCTGTACCACATGCCTTACGGTACTATCTCAGAGGGTGCTGCTGCAGATTTTGTCATCTTTGATCCTGACGAAAAATGGGTACCATGCGAATATGCATCAAAATCATCAAACACACCTTTCACCGGCATGGAACTGACCGGAAAGGTTAAATACACCGTATGCGGTGGAAATGTGATTTATTCGGATAAATAAATTGTGTATGCACTATTAAAAAAGCAGATTGTGAACTCATATGTCCACAATCTGCTTATTTCTACTTCTCCACCAGCTCCAGGCAGTCTCCATAGTGCCTCTGCAGTGACTTTAAGTCCATAATCATCACATAAAATACTCTGCCATTATGCACTGAATCCACTATCCTGCCGTGATTGAGCACTGAAATATATGTGCCGTCTGCTTTTCGCATATGAAAGAAAATATAATCATTTGAGTGTCCTCCGTTAATCTGCGACCATATGCTTTTTTGACAGCTTTCCTGTTCATCCGGGCGTATCAGATTGCAGAAGCTCTTACCTGTATATGCAAGCAGCTCATCCATGTTTTTACAGCCTGTAAGCCGAAGCAGCTCGCTGTTTGCAAGCAGAATCTCATCATTTTCTTTATCTGCCCTGTAAACAATGAAAGCACCCGGCATATTGTCAATAATATCTTTCACGGCAAATCCAAGCTTCGCACGGCTCTTTATACGCTCCCCCTCACGGTATGCCATGCAGCCGTTCTTCCCACGCATTTTCACCTCATAAAGTGCCATATCCGCACACCGCATGAGCTGTGAACGGTCATCAGCCAAAACAGGATACTCCGCAAAGCCCAGTGAAATGGTAAATGTATGTTCTTCACCTTTACAATAAAATTTCTTGGTTTCTCCTGTAAACTTCTTAAGAAAAGGCTTAACCTCCTCTACCGTGCAATCCGGCATAAAAATGCTAAACTCATCGCCTCCGTTTCTGCCTAGTATAACATCCTTTGAAAAATATTGCTTCATGCTCTCTGCAAGCTTCTGCAGTGCACCATCACCTGCCGCATGTCCATACACATCGTTGACCAGCTTGAAATCGTCAATATCAAGCATTGCCACAACACAATGCTTTTGCGGATTCTGTCTCATATATTGCTCAACCTGCTCATCAAAACCGTGCCTGTTGTAGATACCGGTCAGTGCATCGGTCACAGCCAGTCTCTTGAAATTCTTCCTGTTCTCATTGATTGAAATCAACGCTGCTGTAAGCCCTGCCAAAAGCAGGACAATAACTCCACCTCCGATGAACAGATATAGCAGATATCTGTTATTGTAAAACCCACTCTTGGGTAAAATCTCAAGCCTCCACTTGTATCCATACACGTTAAAGTCATATATCACCGGATTGTTCAACTCTTCCTTTGAACCGTAAACCCACTCATACGTATCATCCCACGGCGAAGCAAACTTCTGCAGACTGTACTTATATCCAAAACTGGAAAGAGCCTCTACAGATTCAGAAAAAATTTCCGGAACTTTCAGTATAACAATAGTGAAGCCCCAAAAGCTCTTCTGACCATTTTCATCCTCCAAATAAACCGGATTGCGCACTGCTATACCATATCCGCCCTGCTTCAGCTCCAATGGTCCCTGCATAATTACAGTGTCATTATCCCTCGCATAGCGCGAAATCTCTCCCCTGTCACTATCATTTATCAGATCAATCTTACTGGATTCATTACTCTCCTCTGGATATATTTCAGTCACAACTCCATTCGGTGCTATCTGTATACTCTGAATCGAATCGTCCATCATATTTGCTGCAATATCATAAAACCTATTTATATTTCCATCACCACTTATGACAACCTGCTTTAAGCTATCGGTAACTCCTATTCCCTCCATAAGCTCGCCATATATACGCTCCGTATATGTCATCGCATTGAGCTTTGCATTTATCCTGTTCTGCTGTTCCTGACTCTCGCCGACTACATATATAGCGCCGATTAACGCACACATGCCCAATATAAATACCACTGCCGGAACAATGAATCTCTTTTTTAGCTTTTTCATTTGTATCACTTCCTAAAATCAATGCCTATCTGTTCCATATGATTTTAATATTATAGCTTTACGATAAGAAAATGTCTATAAATTTACTTAGTTCATATCAATATTTTTCAGTTGCTCACCCGCTCGAGGAGGCAAATACTTTCTACATGCGTCGTATGAGAAAACTGATCAAATGCCTGCCACTTCATGAGTTCATACTTCTCTTCACACAGTATCTTCAAATCCCTTGCCAATGTTGCCGAATCACAGCTCACATATACAATCCTCTCCGGTGACATCGCAAGCATTGTGTCCAGACACTTCTCATCACAGCCCTTTCTTGGAGGGTCAACGACTATCACATCCGGGCGAAGCATATCTGTACGTCCGGTGGATGCTGTATCATCAGTGATTTTCTCAGTTTTCTTTGCATTCTCATAAAACTCTGGCAGCACCTCCTCAGCCTTTCCTACGAAAAACTGTGCATTTGTGATGCCATTGAGCTTCGCATTGTTTTTGGCATCCTCGATTGCCTGAGGCACTATTTCCACTCCGTACACCTGCTTTGCCTTCTGTGACAAAAAGAGCGATATGGTACCGATACCGCAGTAGAGATCCCAGACATTTTCATTTCCTGTGAGCCCTGCAAATGCAAGTGCCGTGCTGTAAAGCTTTTCTGTCTGCTTCGGGTTTACCTGATAGAACGACTGTGGCGAAATCTGATATGTGATGCCTGTCCCCTGTGGTGTGAAATCAGGGTAAGAAAGCAGATGGATGGTGTCCTCAATATATGGTCTGCCCCATATGCAAACTGTCTTTTTGCCGAGGATGACATTTGTGTTTTCCTTGTTGATATTGTAGGAAATAGAAGTCATTCCATCGATTTTTGAGAGTCTTTCGCACAGTATATCTGCTGCATTCCCGCCTCGGCGTTTTTCTTCAAGACTGTCCCCATTTATCACAAGACACACCATAATCTGCTTTGATGTAAATCCATATCTGATAAGCACATGGCGCACGAGCCCTTTGTGTGTGTTCTCGTCATACGGTGTGATGCCGCACTCATTCATCCATCCCTTTATGATGTCGAGTATCTCTTTGTTTTGCGGCACCCCAAGCCTGCAGTCCTCAACCGGGATGATATTGTGGCTTCGCGATGCATAAAAGCCTGTCACTATATTGCCATCCCTGTCATATCCCACTGGAAACTGTGCCTTGTTGCGGTAGCGGTATGGATTGTCTGCGCCAACAGGCGGCTGCATTTTACTGTCCAGCTTTGCCTCGGAAAATCCACCTATACGCATGAGATTGTTGCGCACCTTATTATTTTTAAATTCAAGCTGCTTTTCATAGGAGAGCGCCTGTATCTGGCAGCCGCCACACCTCTTGTGCAGCTCACATTGCGGCTCAACGCGAAAAGTGGAAGGGGTCTTAATCTCTTCCACTCTTGCGTAGCCATAGTTTTTCTTTAATTTTGTTGCGCGGGCTGTTATGACGTCACCAATCAGTGCATCCTTTACGAAAAAGGTCATGCCATCATAATGTCCGATACCCTCGCCATCTGTTCCCATATCTGTTATTTCAAGTTCAAATATGTCATTTTTTTTCATGCTTTTCTCTTCTTTATTTTATATATATAATTACTCTTTATAATGTTTGTATCCGGCGCAAGCTTTCACACCAAAAATCACACCATAGCTATATTTAATATCGTCCGCCTTTTTACACACTTGTTCTGCGGAAATTTGTCTCCATAAATCTGTTGTAGCCCTGCCACTTTGTATCGTTTTCAGGCACATTTACAAGCAGCTCTCTGAAGGTCTCCATCTTGGCATCTATGTTGTCTGCAAAGCTAAGTGCAAGTGCCTCGACAAGTGCCGGCTTTTTCGGAGAGCCAAACTCAAGCTCGCCGTGGTGGGCAAGTATGCAGTGCTTCAGCTCGTTTGCGAGCACTACCGGGAAGCCGTCGATGCTCTTAATCGCATCGCCTACCCACTCTGCACCAATCATGATATGTCCGAGGAGCTGGCCTGCGTCTGTATAGTCATTCTCCGGGAAAGTAGAAAGCTCCTTTAATTTTCCGATATCATGGAAAATAGCTGCTGTAAGAAGTAGGTCACGGTTTAAAACCGGATACATTTTTGCAAAATAATCACAGTTCTTCGTCACACCGAGTGTATGCTCCAAAAGACCTCCTACAAAGCCGTGGTGCACGCTCTTTGCGGCTGAATGGAACTTGAAACGACGCTCAAACTCCTTATTGTCAAAAAAGCTATGTAATAGCTGTGACAGGTACTGATTCTTTACAGAGCCGATAAAGCCCATGAGTTCCTTATACATGACCTCGACATCCTTATCGCTGACCGGCAGATAATCCGCAGGGTCATATTCTCCCTCATTCACCTTTCTCGCACGCTTTATGGAACACTGCAAATTGCCCTGAAAGCTTGTGATATCACCGGTTATGGCTATGTAATCCATTGCATCAAATTCCTCAATACCTACTGAGCCCACATCCCATATCTTGGCATCCAGCGTGCCTGTCTTATCCTGCAGGATAACATTGTCATAAGGCTTTCCGCTTTTGGTCATGGCTGTCTGCTTGCTCTTGCATAAAAAAATCTCATTGATTCTCTCTCCCTCGCGGAGAGTTGAAATATACTTCATATATCCTCCTAATTTCGGCTAATTCATCACTCCGATTTTCACCTGACAGGTAATCTCCGTGTAGCCGTTGCTTCCTTTTCTCTTTACTTTCAGATTGCAGGTATCCTCAGGCTTTTGCTTCATAAGCTGTGTGTTGTACGCGGACACATTCGACACCTCTGTATTGTTTACCGCAACTATCACATCTCCGCTTTGAAGCCCCGAGACAAATGCCGGTGAATCCATGGTAACCTGCTTTATATAAACACCCTTTGGGATGTTATATCTGTTTGCTATTTTTTCTGTAACTGTAGTACAGGTGATGCCTATGTACGGCACATCTGCGCCGCTCTCGAGCTTTTCAATGACAGGTGACAGGTCGCTTATGCTGACAGCCGTGAGCGTATTGTTTTCCTCCGCCGGATTGAAATCCTGCAGCGAAAGCCCTATGACCTGACCATCTGTATTAATCAGTATACCGCTCTGCAACTTGTTGCTTGCGATATCTGTGGTGAGCACCGAGTAATTGTTGTCCTGCGCCGACAGCTCGTTGGTTGTTGACGTTACAAGACCTGTGAGAATGGCATAGTTTGCCTCAAGCGCAATGACAGATGCTCCTCTTGAAACAATATTTGAATTACCAAGCTCCGCAACCGCTATAGCCCTTATTGTGGCGTCGTCCAGAAGCGACTTATCCACGGAAATGATTGCTATACCTGTATTGCTGTCATACTTGACCAGCGCAGCATCAGCCATCATGTCGTTTACAAAGGTTACACTAAGCTTATCCGCCTTATCCACTACATTTTTCTCTGTCAGAATGATTAGCTGCTTTCCATTGTCCCTCAGTATCACTCCCACTCCCTGACACTCGGTCTCATAGGAATTGTTGAAAATATCAGAGGCATCTGTCACACCCGAGACTCCTACTACAAATATCGAGGCCGAAACGCCCACTCTGTAGAGCTGGTTCTGCACTGCCTGATAATCTGCGAGTGTAGGCTGATAGGTCTGCGAAGACGACTCCGAAGAAGTGCCGGACTCTGTGCTTTGTGTACCATTTTCACTATATGCATCACTGCTGTCATCTATTCCTGACTGCTGTGTGGCTGTCTGCACATCATTATTATTTTTTCCATCTGAAGCTTTTTTTGATTGTCTGTTGATAACCGGCAGAAATATAGCAAAAACAATGCTTGCAGCCACTGCAAATGCCACTCCGCAGAGTGCTGCTGTGCCTGCTTTTTTTGCAAGTCTTTTTTTATTCAGCGGTTTATCCTTTATCTTTTCTCTGATAAATTGCTCCATATTGTCACCCTGATTAGATGTCTTTAGTTACTATCTTACATTATATTCTGAATTATATTGCGTTGCAACCATATTTTTTCTTTGAGTATGGGCTTTGAGTACGGGCTTGCGGCATGTACCCGCCGGACTGCTGCACTGCTCCCACCGGTGCTACGCTGCGTGACTAAGATTCTGTACGGATTATGCATTTACTTTTTCTATACATGACGAAACCGTCGCTACTCGCCTTCCATGGCTCGATAGCTCCTTGCCCCGGCATCCCTTTACATTTAGATATAATTTAATGTGGTTTTTTAAACAATTTTCGGCTATAATGTGTTAATATGAGTTTAAACCTCAACCATCTATTTAAGATATTTTCAATAAATATCTGATACAGCAATATAAGGATATAGAAATGAATAAAAAAGTTTACAAAACATTAGAATATAACAAAATCCTCACCATGCTAAGCAGCTACGCAGCATGTGATGAGACAAAGAAGCGGTGTCTTTCGCTTGAGCCTATCACCGATTTATACGAAATCAGACATCTGCAGACCACCACTGCCGATGCACTAAGCCGTTTGTATAAGGACAGCGGAGTGTCCTTCGTTGGCATACACAATGTACATGCTTCCCTAAAGAGGCTTGATATCGGTGGTGCACTGAATACGACCGAGCTTCTTCGCATCTGCAGTCTTTTGGAGGTTGCAAAGCGCGTGAAGGCTTATGGCAGAAGCGCCATGGATAATGAGAAACAGGATTCACTCTCCGGTCTGTTTGCAGGGATTGAACCGGTTTCTGCGCTCTGCGATGAGATTAAGAGGTGCATTTTATCTGAGGAAGAGATTGCCGATGATGCGAGTCCTGAGCTTTTTAAGATAAGAAAGAGCATACGCGGCATGAACGACAGAATCCATGCGCAACTCACCAAGCTCATGAACAACAGCACAACGAGGACATATCTGCAGGATACGGTTGTGACCATGCGCGACGGCAGATATTGTCTGCCTGTAAAGGCTGAGGCAAAGGGCAATGTACCCGGCATGATGCACGACCAGTCATCTACCGGCTCTACCCTTTTTATCGAGCCGATGGCTGTCGTCAATTTGAATAATGAGCTCAAGGAGCTTTTCATAAAGGAGCAGGAGGAGATTGAAAAAATCCTTGCAGCGCTCAGCGACAAGGTTGCCATGAATGCGGCTGCTTTGGAGCAGGACTATGAGATTCTTTCAGAGCTTGACTTCATTTTTGCAAAGGCAAATCTGGCTAAATCATACAACGGTGTGGCACCGGAGTTCAACACCGAGGGGCATATCAATATCAGAAAGGGCCGTCATCCGCTTTTGGATGCTAAAAAGGTGGTTCCTATAGATGTGCGGCTCGGCGAGGAATATAAGCAGCTCATCATCACCGGACCAAATACCGGCGGTAAAACTGTTTCACTAAAGACTGTCGGACTTTTGACTCTCATGGGTCAGGCAGGTCTTCACATTCCTGCGGCTGACAGGTCAAAGCTCGCCATCTTTGAGGATGTCTTTGCGGATATAGGCGATGAGCAGAGTATTGAGCAAAGTCTCAGTACCTTCTCGTCCCACATGACCAATATCGTAAAAATCCTTGAAAAAGCTGACGACAGAAGCCTTTGCCTGTTCGATGAGCTCTGCTCGGGAACCGACCCGACAGAGGGTGCGGCACTTGCCATCTCAATTTTAAACAGACTGCACCAGTATGGCGCCATCACCATGGCCACCACACACTACAGCGAGCTGAAAGTGTATGCGCTTTCCACAGACGGTGTGGAAAATGCCTGCTGTGAGTTCAATGTGGAGACTTTAAGCCCTACCTACCGCCTGTTAATCGGTATTCCTGGAAAGAGTAACGCATTTGCAATCTCATCAAAGCTTGGTCTGGACGAAAACATCATCGAGGATGCAAAAAGCAGAATTAATGATAACGACCTTGATTTTGAGGATCTGATTGCAAGCCTCGAGTCACAGCGACAGACTATCGAAAAGGAACAGCTTGAAATCAACAGCTACAAGGCCGAGATTGAAAAGCTCAAGAAACAGCTCGAAGAGAAAAACGAGCGCATAGACAAGAGCAAAGACAAGATTTTACGCGAGGCAAATGAGGAAGCCTACAAGATACTGCAGGATGCAAAAGAGCTTGCCGACAAAACCATCCGCAATTTCAACAAATACGGACAGGGACAGGCTCCTATGAGCCAGATGGAAAAGGAGCGCTCTGCCCTTCGTGACAAGATGAATGACAAGGAAAAGAAGCTGTCAGACATCAAGAAAAACACTGCCAAGGCAAATCACAAGGCGCCTAAGAAGCTGCGCATCGGTGATTCTGTGCTTGTGCTATCCCTCAATCTGAAGGGAACTGTCCACACTCTGCCAAATGCCAAGGGCGATTTGTATGTGCAGATGGGTATACTGCGCTCGCTGGTTAATATTAATGATCTCGTGCTCTTAAACGACGATGTCTCTCCTGCCAAGAAGTACGGTGGCAGCGGAAGTAAGATAAAGATGAGCAAATCAATGTCAGTTTCATCAGAAATCAACCTGATTGGAAAGACTACGGATGAGGCACTTGCTCTCTTGGATAAATACCTAGACGACGCATATATCGCTCATCTTTCATCAGTGCGCATCGTCCACGGCAAAGGCACCGGTGCACTGCGAAAGGCTGTGCATGGACTCCTTAAGAGGACAAAAACTATTGCGGAATACCATCTCGGTGAGTTTGGTGAGGGCGATGCCGGAGTAACCATCGCAACCTTTAAATAACGACAATTTACTTTTACGGAATATAAATAATTTTTAAGAAGGAGATTAGAAATGGCTGTTAAACAGAAAATACTGATAGTAGACGACGACAACAATATAGCAGAGCTTATATCTCTATATCTGACCAAGGAATGCTATGACACCAAAATCGTAAATGATGGTGAGCAGGCTCTTATCGCGTTTGAGCACTACAAGCCAAACATGCTTCTTTTGGACCTCATGCTTCCGGGCATAGACGGCTACCAGGTATGCCGTGAGATACGTGCAAAGTCCGATGTGCCGATTATCATGCTCTCCGCAAAGGGCGAGGTATTTGACAAGGTTTTAGGCCTGGAGCTTGGCGCCGACGACTATATACTCAAGCCCTTTGACTCAAAGGAGCTTGTGGCAAGAGTCAAGGCCGTGCTCAGTCGTTTCCAGCCTGCTTAGCCTGAGGCCTATGTTTCCGTAGATATCAAGTGTGTGGAGTACCCGGGGCTTATTGTCAATCTGTCCAACTACTCTGTCACTTATGACGGACAGCAGATTGATATGCCGCCAAAGGAGCTTGAGCTATTATATTTTCTTGCCTCATCTCCAAATCAGGTGTTTACAAGGGAGCAGCTTCTGGACAACATATGGGGCTATGAATATGTCGGCGACACCCGCACTGTCGATGTGCATGTAAAGCGTCTCCGCGAGAAAATCAAGGACAAGCCAACCTGGCGCATCGCAACTGTCTGGGGCATCGGATACAAGTTTGAGGTAAAATAAATAATGAAGCATACCATCTACACTAAGCTGTTAATCAGCTATCTGATTTACGGTGTCATCGCTTTTTTCATTATATGCACCTTTACACAGCATCTCACCACAGACTATATTGAAAAGCAGGAGGCATCCAATCTCTACAGGGAAGCATCCATCATTGCAGGTGATTACGCCGCCGAATACTTTGGCTCATCCATGTCGCTTAGCGATTTCCAGAATCACATGAAAATCGTAGCCGACTATATGGATGCCAAGGTATGGGTGGTCAGCCCTGACGGTGAGCTGCTCATGGACTCAGATGATCCGTCAATAGGCATTGATACCCAAAATGACAGTTCTAAGCCTGTAGTGATAAATTGCTTTGATGTCACCGATTTTGGCAGCAACAACTATATGATTGGAGATTTTTACGGTTGCTTCAAACATAAGATGCTGTCCGTATTTTCCCCGGTAAATGTCTCGTACCAGAATATCGGCTACATAGTCATTCACAAGACAATGAGCCATATCACGGCAGGTGTAAATGGTTTTATGAACATCTCCTTTTACACTGTAGCGCTCATTTTTGCCTTTGCATTTGTTCTGCTTTTCATGATGAGCCGCTCCATTTACCGTCCTATCTCCAAAATCACAAAGACCGCAAAGAAGTATGCAAAGGGTGATTTCACTGCCCAGATTGATGTACATTCCAATGACGAAATCGGCTATCTGGCAAACACACTAAACTACATGGCAACTGAGCTTGATACGCTTGAGGAGGATCAGCGCAAGTTTGTTTCCAACGTGTCACACGACTTCCGCTCCCCTCTTACCTCGATAAAGGGCTACGTGGAGGCCATGCTGGACGGAACCATCCCTGTTGAGATGCAGGATAAGTATTTAAATATCATACTTTTTGAAACCGAGAGGCTTAATAAACTCACCAAGAGTCTTATCGATCTGAACCAGTTCGGTCATCACGGCATACATCTGGATATTGCTGATTTTGACATCAATACAATGATCCGCACGACAATCCTCACCTTCGAGGGTAAATGCAGTGAAAAGGGCTTAAGCTTTGACCTGCTGCTCACCGGAAAAGAGCTTTTCGTGCGCGGTGATATGGTCAAAATCCAGCAGATTCTTTACAACCTGATAGACAACGCTGTGAAGTTTTCAAATAATGATTCGAGTATCAAGATTGAGACGAGTATCAGAAATGAAAAGGTGTTTATATCAGTAAAGGATCACGGTATCGGTATACCAAAGGACAGCCTTTCAAAGATCTGGGAGCGCTTCTACAAGAGTGATTTATCCCGCGGAAAGGATAAGCGCGGTACGGGACTTGGCCTGTCTATAGTTAAAGAAATTGTACAGGCGCATGGTGAGAATATAAATGTGATAAGCACTGAGGGTGTGGGAACTGAGTTTATATTTACGCTGCCGCTCAGCAAAAAAGAAGGGTGAGCACAGCTCATCATATGATAGGTGTGGTGGGCGCCTCGCTTTTTAGGTTGTGAGGTTGCCGTAGCACACAGTATATTCCTCAGAAAAATGTGAAGTCAGCCGCGGTTGTTTATCCGGACAGGTTACGATTTTATTTATGTTTTCTTTCTTCTTTAATTTATGGAACTCCGCGGCAGTTCACATTTTTCTTCGGAACACACTGTATGCTCTCCGGCTAATTCAGGTTTACGAGCGAGGCGCTTTGCTACCTTGCATTTTGGCAGTGCCGGACTTATTTCACTGGCGTGAAATTTTGTCCGGCACTTTTTACTTTTTAAATTTAAAGCTCATTTCACTTATGCGAAATGAGCTTATTAAATAGTTATATATTGTTTATAAATATTCTGAGCCGCCTTGAAAACACAAGAAAAACTGATTTTAAATAATGACGCTTATATCATATTTTTATGGTTCGTATTTGCTGCCGGCCGGGTCGGTTACTGTGTAGTCTCCGCCGGATATGTCGACTGTGGTTTCAAAATCTGTGATGTCCTGATTTACGGTACCATCGAACAGGTCATATGTGAAGGTGTAGCCCTGTGCCGATACTGCTTTGACATATATTTTGATATTGCTTGCGGCTGTGACAGGGATTAAGTCTTCGATTTTGACTGTGCCTTCGAGGCTATGGAGCTTACCGTCGTCCTCTTTTGAGGCATCAGAGGTATCATTTTCCGTGTCATTCTTTGAGCCATCTTTTTTGGCATCATCCTTCCGACTTAAGGCGGATGTGATGGAGTCTGTGTCTGCAGAGTCTGCACTGTCTGTGCCGGTTTCTGCCAACAGCTGTCGGATATCGTATGTCTTTAGCTCTGTATCTGAGCTTGCAACTACGAGCTGCACACTGTTAAAGTCAAAGTAATCATTTCCCATGACCGCTACATCTACATCTGTGCCAAGCTTTATGCTGCCATTGTCAAAGGTTGGTTTATTGGCAAGTATGCCGGATGCTACATTTTTGAACACTGATGTCACACCTTCAAACTCATCGAGCACCTCTGTGCTTCTCTTATTTCCGTCAACAAACAGACATGTCACATTGCCTGCATAGTCCTCAGACAGTGGAAGGGTGGCCTCACCCGTATACTTGATGCCGCTTAGCTCGAGCGGTATCTCGTTTGTACCGAAAAATACACTGGTTTTTGTATCCTCTGTGTACTCCTTTGGCACCACCGAGACAGAGACTGTGTATGTCATATCGGTAAAATCTGCACTTTTTAAGGAAATATCCCAGTCTGTTATGAGGCTGGCCTCCTCCTCAAGAGTGGACTTGATATCATCCTGCATGGTCTGCACATCGGAAAGTATCACCGATGTGTTGTCTGAGGTGTATGACATCTGTGTCTCGAGCTTTTTTTTCCTGTTATTAAGCAATACTGCCCACGCAATAAGTGCGGCGAGCAGTATTATGGTAATCGCATTGAAAATATTTTTTTTCAAATTCATATTATAGTGTTATTCCTCATCTTCCTCTGCAGCCACAGCTATTCCAAGCTCCTCAAGCTGCTTTGGATCTACAGTTCCGGGTGCCTCTGACATAAGATCCGAAGCGTCCTTTACCTTAGGGAATGCAATAACCTCCTTGATATTGTCTGTATGCAGCATATGCATGCAGATACGGTCAACACCGAAGGCAAGTCCTGCGTGTGGCGGTACACCATATGAGAATGCATCAAGCAGGAATCCAATCTGCTCATGTGCACGCTCCTTTGTGAAGCCAAGCACTTCATACATCTTCTCCTGGATGTCATCCTGATGGATACGCACTGAGCCTCCACCGAGCTCTGTACCATTGAGTACGATATCATATGCCTTTGCACGAACTGCGCCCGGATCTGAGTCTATCTTGTCCCAATCCTCCTCCATAGGCATGGTGAATGGATGATGCATTGCCATAAATCTGTTTTCCTCATCAGACCACTCAAGGAGTGGGAACTCTGTTACCCAGAGGAAATTGTACTTGTTCTCATCAATCAGGCCAAGCTCAGCTCCGAGCATGAGACGAAGCGCTCCAAGTACATTCCATACGATTTTATTCTTGTCTGCTGCGAAAAGGAGTAAATCTCCCGGCTTTCCGTTCATCTTTGCAACAAGTGCATCAAGCTCAGCTTCTGTCATAAACTTGGCAAATGATGACTTGTATGTGCCATCCTCATTGATGCACAGATAAGCAAGTCCCTTTGCTCCACAGCCCTTTGCATGCTCTACAAGCTTGTCAATCTTCTTACGAGGCATCTTTGCCTGTCCCTCTACATTGATACCGCGGACAGAACCACCGTTTTCAAGAGCTCCTGTGAATACTCCAAAGCCACAGTCCTTTACTACTTCCGAAACATCGCAAAGCTCCATACCAAAGCGTGTATCAGGCTTGTCAGAACCAAATCTGTCCATAGCCTCCTGCCAAGGCATACGCTTAAACGGAATCTCAACATCCACATTTATGACCTCTTTGAAAAGGTGCTTTAACAGTCTCTCATTTACCTCGATTACATCATCGATATCTACGAATGAAAGCTCCATATCGGCCTGTGTAAACTCAGGCTGTCTGTCTGCACGCAGATCCTCATCACGGAAGCATCGTGCAATCTGGAAATATCTGTCATAGCCTGAAGCCATCAGAAGCTGCTTAAAGAGCTGTGGTGACTGTGGAAGCGCATAAAAATGTCCGTGGTGTATACGGCTTGGCACGAGATAATCTCTGGCGCCCTCCGGTGTAGACTTGCAAAGGATTGGTGTCTCTATCTCCAAAAAGCCCTCGTTTGCCATAAAGTCACGCATCACACGAAGCACATTGCTTCTGAGCATGAGATTTCTCTGGATATCAGGGCGGCGAAGATCAAGATAACGGTATTTAAGTCTGATGTCCTCGCTGGTCTTTGAATTCTCCTCAATCTGGAATGGAGGTGTCTGTGCCTCTGAAAGCACTCTGATTGATGTAGCGATAACCTCGATATCACCTGTCTTTAAGTTCTCATTGACAGCAGCTGTTCTCTTCTGGACAGTTCCCTCAACAGCAATGACGAACTCACTTCTTAAGGTGCCTGCCTTTTCAAAGCCCTCTGCACCTACATTTTCCTCGCCGAATACTATCTGAAGTATTCCGCTTCTGTCTCTTAAATCTACGAAAATGAGACTTCCTAAATTTCTTCTCTTCTGTACCCAGCCCATCACGGTGACCTTCTCACCGATATTGGCATTTGATACCTCTGTACATCTATGGCTTCTATGTAAGCCCTGCATTGATTCTGCCATTTTATACTCCTTATATTTCTACTATATATTTATTCTAATAACTGTTTGGTACCGCTGCTACACAGCTAATCTGCTGCTTATCAGATTCCTATCTGTTAAAGAACTCAACAAACTCCTCGTAGCCCTCTTTCATAAGCTGCTCCTTCTGGAATTTCTTGTTCTTGTTCATGCGCACAACAAGCACCTGCTGTCCGTTTGCTCTTGCGTCTTTTGCCTGGTTCATGACATCAACAAGCTTGTCTGCCGGATATTTCTTCTCAACCAGATAAGCCACCTTCTTTGGACTCTCAGGAATCTTGAAGCCGCTCTCCATGAGAAGCAGGATAATTCTCTCAAAACCGATTGAAAAACCACAGGCCGGTACATCATTTCCGGTGAACTTTCCAATCATCTTGTCATATCGTCCGCCACCGCCACAGGCTGCGCCAAGTTCAGGCATTGATATCTCAAAAATAGTTCCTGTGTAGTAGCTCATTCCACGAACAAGTGTAGGGTCAAATACGAGCTCAAACTTTGCTCCCTTTGTGGCATTGACAGCAGTAGCTATCTCTGTCATATTTGTAACCACTTCTTCGTCTAAATATTCACCGAGCTTTTCTGAAAGTATTTTTACACCCTCAGTGACATCCCTTGTCTGCTCCAAAAGCTTGAACAAATCAAGATATTTGTCAATATTATCCTGTGGGTAGCCATCCTGTGCAAGCTCACTTGCAACGCCTTCCACTCCTATCTTGTCCATCTTATCGAGTGTGATAAATACGCTGTCGTAGTCCTCCTCAGCAAAACCACTGTAAGCAGCCATTGCCTTTAGGATTCTTCTCTCGTTGATTCTTATCTCAAAGTTCTCAAAGCCAAGTCTGCCGATTGTGGTAGTGGTTGCTGTAATCAGCTCTATCTCTGCCAGATTGCTTGGCTCTCCGAGTATATCTATATCACACTGTGTAAACTGTCTGTAGCGGCCTCTCTGAGGTCTGTCTGCTCTCCACACACTGCCCATCTGAAGTGCCTTAAACGGCGATGGCAGGTTGTTGGCATTGTTTGAATAATATCTTGAAAGTGGCACTGTAAGGTCGTAGCGCATTCCAAAGTCTACTACATCCGACTCTTCCTTTGCTGTCTCCAGATTCAGCTTCTCGCCTCTCTTCATTACCTTGAAGATAAGCTTCTCATTTTCTCCGCCCTGCTTGCTTGTGAGATTTGCTATATTCTCCATGCATGGTGTCTCTATCGGTGTAAATCCGAAGCTTCTGTATGTATCCTTGATCACACTTGTCACATAATCACGGATTTCCATCTCTGCAGGTAATATATCCTTCATGCCGTTGACCGGCTTTTTGCTCAGTGCCATTTGGTTTCCTCCATCTATATTAAAATATTGAATTCATTAGCTATTCTATTATACTTTTCGGTTTTGCAATCGTCAAGGGTTTATGGCAATTATACGGGTTGCAAGCCACGGCACCGCTAGGGCATACGCATATGCTTTGCTTTTGCTACGCTTTGCCGCTAAGATACTGTACGGATTATGCTTTTTGCGCTTCTATGCTTGACGAAACCGTCGAAACGCGCCTTCCATGGCACGGTTCTCCTTGACTTGCCCTCCATGGCAAGTCATTTCTGTGCTTCATGTGCATAATCCTACAGTATCTAAGCGGCTTCGCTATTCGCTCAATCAAATGCATATGCGTATGCCCTAGCGGTGCCGTGACTTGCAAATGCTAATGCACATCTACTGTGGCGGATTGCAAATTCCGCACGGAGACAAGCCCATGGATTTTGCTTCATCAAGCGTTACCTCTGTGTCACTCTTTTTCAAGGTGCGACAGCCCGCACGGTGATATTTCTTGCCGGTTGCAGTGATATGGACCATTGTCTCGTTGTTTGAAGAATCTGCAGCGCTATTTTCTGCTGCTGAGCTGTCTGAGCCTGATGATGCACTTTCTGTTGTACTGCTTGAAGAGCCGGATTCTCCTGCCCCGCTTCCATCGCTGCTCTGCGAGCCTTCATTCTGCGGTGTATCCGTCTGAGCGCTCTGCTGCGGAGTGGTGCCATCCAGCCAGCTGTCACCATTCTCATAGTTTATTCCGACTCCGGGCTGCACATTATAGCAATAGACATTAAAAAATATGCCGCCACCGTTATCCTCAACCGACTTTGCCTCTATGAGAACACCGTTTGCAACTAGATTGCTGCCCGAGAACATCGGAGTCACTCTGTAAAGCACATGATTTCCTGTATTGTTTACATAATCCGCTACCAGATTCTCAAACGGAAGCATCCCCTCCACATTCAGGTATCTCGTACCGGTAATAAGATTCTTCGGATTGGCATTCTCGCCGGCAAGCTGATAGCCAATAAGATGACAGCGATTATATAAATATCTATCCTTTATCACATCATACTTCACCGTATGCCAGCCTGATGGCTTTATCATGCCTATCTTGCCACGCTGCTCAGTCGGCATGATATCCCTGCAGATATTGGCATAAGCCACGCCGCATCTGCCAAGTGAATCCAAATCACTGTAATTTTCAAAAGCAGTGGTAGTCATATCGCTGTCCGTAAAAAAAGGCTCATTATTGTTGACAACCACATATGCCTTGCCATCATATGCAGGAATCGCATCAAGGGAAACGTAAGAATTGTTGTTTACAAGATCCTCCTGTGGCCCATCCACTTTATCCTTGCTGCCTAAAGCACCGGAAGAATCCTCACCTGCCACTTCAGCTTCTGCGGCATGCCCGGCACCTTCAGTGCCGGATAAATCAGTGGAGGAACAGCCTGTAAAAATTGTAGCAATTACAAGTAATTCACATAGTGTAATTGCAGCTGTTTTCCTTAACTTTAGCCATATGTTCATATAAAATCACTCTTTCTATCAATCGATTGATATTGGATTTTCCCTAATCACAATAAATTAAATGAATACTTAAATTACTAAACCTAATATACTTTTATTTCCTCGCTTCATTTATTATAGCAAACGTTTGTTTGTTTTTCAACCCTTGCTGTAAAGCTATATATTTCCCACTATTTTGGTATGTTAGTGAGTTTCCCCGGTAGTACGCACCTATGTCACGTAAACTAAAAAAAGGATTCGAGCAAATGCTCGAATCCTTATAAATACCAGCTTATTAAACTATCATTTAAGATTGCTCGATGATACTAACAACTCTTGAACTTCTTTTTAGAAAATATACACACAATCAAAACCTATATGTATATTTTCTAAAAAATAAAAAAGAAGCCAGACGCATCCAACTCTCTTAGGCATAGTCCGCAGACGTCCGCCGCAATTCTGTAATATTATGCCATAATGAAAACTTTTATGCAATAGCACTTTTAAAGTTTCCACAAATATTTTTGAAGTTACTGTTCACACCTAACAGTATGACCAGCGACGCTCTTAGGTGGATTACCACCACAGCGTAAGGGCCGTAAGCCCCGCCCGGTCGTGGTGCACACGGACTCTCGTGAGAGCGCATAGCGAAGCTGTTTAGATACTGTAGGATTATGCCCATGAAGCACAGAAATCCGCAGCCATGGACGGCTGGGGAAGGCGTTATGCGCCACGGACGGCGCATAAAAGCCGGTTTCGTCGAGCATTGAAAACCCAAAAGCATAATCCGTACAGTATCTTAACAGCGCAGCGTAGCGAAAACGAGAGTCCGTGTGCATCACAACCTGGCGGAGCTTACGACCCGAACCAACTAAAAAAGCCACCCCAGGCAAACACCCGGTGTGGCTTTTAATCATGTATTATGAAATTATGTGAATCACCTAATGTGAATCAACACTGCTATATTGCAGAACAAATCTACTCGCAAAGCTTAGAAAACTCATCCGCAACAAACTGAACCTTGGTTCCGATAATAACCTGAACAGAATTCTTACCAGGCTTCATAACGCCTGCAACACCTGCAGATTTAATCTTCTTGTCATCAACCTGAGTGATATCCTTAACCTCAAGTCTGAGTCTTGTGATGCAGTTATCAATGCTTGCAATATTGTCTTTGCCACCGCAGCCCTCAAGAATAGTCTTTGCTACTGCTGTGTAGTCATTGTTAGTAAGCACTGCCTTCTTCTCTGCCTCGACATCATCGTCCTCTCTACCAGGGGTCTTAAGATCCCATTTCTTGATAGCGAAATAGAATACAATGTAGAATACGATAAAAGCTGCGATTCCAAGAGGAATGATGAGCCATGTCTTTGCTGCAGCCGGAAGTGAAGATGAGAATAATAAATCCATCGCACCGGCTGAGAATGAGAAGCCTGCTCTAAATCCAAGAGCTACTGTAATCATTGTGAAAATACCATAAAGTAAAGCATAAATCACATAGAGAACAGGAGCAAGGAACATAAATGCAAACTCGAAAGGCTCTGTAACACCACAGATGAATGCACAGATAGCTGCAGAAGCAAGGATACCGATGGCAGCCTTTTTCTTAGCAGTCTTTGCACACTTAACCATAGCAAGTGCTGCACCAGGAATACCAAACATCATACATGGGAAGAAACCTGACATGTACATTCCGAGGCTCCATGAAACATCCTTTGATGTCTCGCCTGCCCAGAAATGTTTGAGGTCTCCAAGTCCGATAGTATCGAACCAGAATACATTGTTTAATGCGTGGTGTAATCCTGTAGGGATTAACAGACGGTTCAGGAATGCATAGATACCTGCGCCGACTACATCAAGACCAACGATTGCTTTACCGATAGATACAAGAGCACCGAAAAGTAATGGCCATACAAACAGAAATACTACAGATGCAAGGATTGAAACAACACCTGCGATAATTGCTACGCAACGCTTGCCACTGAAGAATGACAGCCAGTCAGGAAGCTTTGTATCCTTAAATCTGTTGTAACACAAAGCACCAATAATACCGGCTAAGATACCGATAAATGGGTTTTCAATCTTGTCGAATGCAAGTGTCTTTGTAGCGCTGTCAGCGATAGATGGCATGATTGTGGTAACAAAGCCTGTAGACAGGAGTGTTTTCATCATCAGCCATGAAGCTAAAGCTGCAATACCGCCGGTACCGTCGTTCTTTTCCGACATACCGACACCAACGCCGATTACAAAAAGGATGGCCATGTTGTCAATCAAAGCGCCCCCTGCTTTAACTAAAAACAGACCTATTAAATTACGCACTCCCTCGATGTCTCCACCCTGCATGGTTGCCGGACATAAACTATATCCGATACCCATGAGGATACAACAGATAGGAAGTACTGCTACGGGAAGCATTAAAGCTTTACCCAGTTTTTGAAGAAATTTCATAAATTTCCCCTCCTTTACATTATGTATACTAAACTGGAGATACTCCAATAAAGTTCGTTATTATTATACAAATCTACGCGAGACTTAAAATCTCATCACCGGCGGATACATCCCCCTCTTTGAGCATCTTTATCTCACTATAATCAGCAGTGTTGCCAATTAAAACCGGAGTAATGACATTAAGATCTGCTGCCTTAATCCGCTCCAGGTCAGCCTCCATCAAAAGGTCTCCCTTCTTCACCTGATCACCAACAGAAATATGTGATGTAAAAGGATCACCCTTTAGTACCACTGTATCCAGACCAATGTGCAAAAGCAGCTCAACTCCCTGAGTGGTCGTCATGGTAAAAGCATGCAACGTATCAAATACAGCTGTCACCTCACCATCCGCCGGAGCGTAAAACCTTCCCTCAGTAGGAATCTCGGCCACGCCGTCTCCCAATATCTTCTCAGAAAAAGTAGGATCCGGAACCTCTGTAATAGGAACCACTCTGCCGTTGCACGGAGAACAGATCACCTTTCCCTTTGACTTATTCTTAAAAAAACCTAACATGATATCTCCTTTCCGTCGATATACACACTCACAATATCCAAATCATCATTGAGAAGCACAAAATCTGCTCTCTTTCCTGCAGAAATGCTGCCTGCTTCATCATAGATGCCAATCTCCTTAGCCGGATTGGCTGTAGCACACATAATAGCCTCCTCAAGCGGAATACCTGCCTGCCTTACTGTGAAACGCATACAATCCATCAGATTGGTTGCCGAGCCTGCAATTGTCCCATCATGGAGTGTGGCAAGCGGACCTCTGACCGTCACTGCCTGTCCACCGAGTGTATACTCGCCATCCTCAAGCCCTGTGGCTCTCATGCTGTCACTTATTAAAATCATGCGCTTCGCACCAAACATGGCAAATGTCGCTCTGATAACCGACGGATGAATATGCACACCGTCACAAATGAGCTCTGCATGACACTTTTCTGAATCTCTCACAGCCCCGATAACTCCGGGATCCCTGTGATGAAGCGGTGGCATCGCATTATACAAATGTGTAGCATGGCTTGCACCATGCTCAATAGCCTCTACTGCGGTGTCATAATCAGCCGCTGTGTGTGCTATTGAAACCACAACACTTCCTCTTACCCTGTCTATAAAATCAATCGCTCCCGGCTCCTCCGGAGCAATATCTACAAGCTTTATCAAGCCATGGGCCGCATCCTGAAGCTCACAGAAATAATCATAATCACATCGCATGATATTCTCTGCCGCCTGTGCGCCCTTTTTAGAAGGACTGATAAAAGGCCCCTCCATATTGATACCTACAAGATGTGCACCACCATGATAATTATAATCACCGGCATTTTTCATGACACTCAAAAGCTCATCCCTTTGAATGGTCATAGTAGCCGGACACACGCTCGTCACTCCGACAGAAGCCTCGTATGCTGTAATCACATCAAGTGCCTCTGCGGTGCCGTCACACATATCAGCTCCCTTGCATCCATGAAAATGAATATCCACAAGACCCGGTATCATGATAAGACCTGATGCATCTATAATCTCCTGCGATTCGCTGTCATTAGCCGCGTCCGTGTCAGCTGTTCTCTCCAAAACACTGTCAAAACGGCCATCCTTAACGACAACATCACCTTGCATAAAGCTGCCATCCTCTGTAAATACCCTTGCATTTTTTATTATCATATACATGTACCTTCTCAACTAAAAAACATCTACAGTCTGCTCAGTGCAGCCTCATCCGCTACAAGCGTAACATCATTATGCAGCTGCAATACAGAAGCCGGCACCTGTGGTGTAATCGGTCCAAAGAAAGCCTTGTGCACAATCTCTGCCTTATCCTCACCACTTGCAACAATAAGAATCTTCTTAGCCTGCATGATGGTCTTGATGCCCATGGTATAAGCCTGCTTCGGAACATCATCAGCCGATGCAAAGAAGCGCTTATTGGCCTCAATAGTAGACTCTGTAAGATTCACACAGTGTACCTGCATGTCAAAAGACTCGCCCGGCTCATTAAAACCGAAATGACCATTATGCCCGATACCAAGAAGCTGCAAATCAACACCGCCAAGAGACTGAATCAACTCTGTATAGCGCTTGCACTCCTTCTGTGAATCCGGCTCCATGCCGTTTGGCAGGTGAGTATTCTCAATCGGAATATTCACATGATCAAACAAATTCTGATGCATAAAATAATAGTAGCTCTGGTCATTCTCACGGCTTAATCCCTTGTACTCATCAAGGTTCACCGTCCTCACCACTGAGAAGCCCAAATCCCCCCTCTAGAACCACTCTACGAGCTGCTTAAATATACCGCCATGTGTAGACCCTGTAGCCAGTCCCAATACACAATTAGGCTTCATAATTACCTGTGCCGATACGATATTTGCAGCCTTTCTGCTCATATCTGCATAATCCTTAGCCTGATATATTCTCATGAAAAATCCCCCCAATTCGTAAAATATACCCAATAATATCTGCACAACCTTCAAATGTGCTGTTTGATTACATATATGCATTTTACCTTATATAGGACATTTTGTCCAGTACTTTTTGTCATATTTTGCATATTTTATAAAAAAAACATTAAATTTCAATGCGGTGAAGTGGTAAAATTGCATAAAAATTCACTTCACCCGAATCTATAATTTTTCACCTACCACCCTGCATCTCTTTCTGCAGAACTAAAATAATCCGTTACACTTATATCTGGTATAGCGGATTACCCTGTAACATACAATTATTTATAATCTTGAGTGTCCAGCCATAGACCATCATACTGTCATTATTAAGAGAAAATGACAGCATATTTTTATCAGAGAGCAGTGAATTACTTTGTCCCATATGTCAGAAAGGCGGTCTTGTCTTCCGTGATTAGCATTGTAAGCAGATAAGCACAAAAGAAACCACCGCAGGAATTTAGCTTAGTTAAAGCGTTAAATTCTGCGGTGGTTTTACTTATGCAGTCTTTTTAATTTCTATATCCATAATACCAATACCAATATAGCGCGTTCACCAGATTTTTTAATTTATCAGATGAATTTCCGCTATTAATGACCTTCTGTGAATAGCTGAACGGACCATAGTCCAGCTCGAAAATACAGGCCTTATTCTTTCCGGTGACTTTGCATGCATAATTACTATTCAGGTTGCGTGCCATTATTCCGTTTATATCTACACAATACACCCCATCTGAAGCCTTTTTAGGTGTCAGACTGACTTCATTGCCATCTGCATTAACATAGCTGAACTTGTAATTGTTTATATCACAGCCTTCGTTTACCATAAAATAATGTCTTACTGTCATCTCAGACTTACATATCAGAGAGCTTCCGTAATATGTCAGTCCATTACTCTGACCATTTGCACTATCCGTTTTAATAACAGCCTTATATTCCTCAAAATCAGCCGCTGCTACAGCTTTATCTGTATCGCTCAAACCAGCATTTGCCGGCTTATCAGTGTTATATTTAAAGAAGCTCTGCGCTGCGGTTCCATAGTTTAAGAGTGCCTTCACAAGCTTAATGGTCTCCGCCGGATACTCGTTTGATTTTGACAGGAGCTCGGTTGCATAATCATTTACACTGTAAGTGTACTCATTACCTCTATTACCATCCACCACCATTTAGGCTTTAACCGTATCTGACTTCTGTGCAGCATTTAGTGGACATGCAAACTTATATATAACCTTTCCGTTTTTCTCAACAGGGATTGCATCGTTTACGCTGACCTTATATGGCCGGCTATTATTCACCGTAAACTCCATATATGCGTTGCTGTTTGATTTGATACTTTCAGGAAGCTCCATATAGTAGTTCATATCAATATTATCTTTTAAAGTAAGGCTCCTGCCAACAAGCTTCTCAGAATCTTTTTCTACATTATTGGCGGTAAATGCTTTAATACAGAAATTACCATGCGTATTCTGATAATTCCAACTGCGGGAATATGCCAACCCTGTCCCATAGAAATAATAGCTTGCCGTATTATCACTTGACGCATGATTCTCCCACACCATTTCATTATTATAATTTACATCTCCGGTCATCGCTGCCTCAAGATCAACGGCAGGTGTATCAGTAGTCACTACAACCGAATAGCTTGTCCCAGGCTTCAGATTAACCGCTGATTTAAGTGGAATTGTATATACTCCGGCATAGGTTGTCTGCCCTGTAGTGGTAGCAGTCTCCTGCTTTGTTCCGCTGGTTGGCTTTGTCTTATCCTTTAAATCTGTATAGATCTCTATTGTATAATTCACATTCGTTTTAGATGTAATAGACATGGAAACTGCTTTTAAGTCCTCAGAAGATACTCCCTGTTTTGCCTGAGTAGTAAAAACATTGGCCAATTTCCTGTAACCGCTTTGATGGGCTACATTTAATCCTCCATCAACCTGATAATTGTTATCATATCCATCATTAGCAGAAAAATCAAACACCCAAGCCGTATCGGATAAAGAAAACGTTTCATATGACATCCAGAAATAACTCTGATTATAATATGAACCGGTTCCGTCTCCCCAACTATTACGAATAAGCCATGCACCATCTTTTTCAGGTTTAACACCATCTCTGAAATTATCTTTAGAATAGTTATCATCCCATCCAACAACCATTACCGCATGACCTGCTCTGTTATTTGTTTTATCATTATAACTGTTATTTATGTAATGATATCCGTTATCATTATGACTATACATGATTCCCACTGCACCATATTTTTTTATGGCTTTTTTCACATCTGATGCATTTTCCTTGATATTAATCATGTATGTATTTTCCAGATGTGCCTTATCCTTTGAATATGCATATTCATCAGATAAACCTGTATTAAGAAAAGTATCAATAGTGCTTGCTGTATATCCGTTGCTTGCCACCTTACTATATGGTACATCACTCTCGCTTACCGGACCACACCACTGTCCCATTCTGCGTGCCGCCATCAAATAGTTGCCACCACGATTGAGATAACCATACTGAACACTTGTATTATTCATATAGTACTTTGCATAGTCCCCCACTGTTCCACCAAGCGGATCTAGCAGCGAATTATATGCATAATATGCCAGATGCAGTTCACTAAGATCTATATTTTTATCAAACGCACCATCATTAATCAGATCAAACTCTGCAAGACCTATTGACGAAAATGTCCAGCATGTGCCAAGAGGATTTTGATTACGAACAGACGGATATTTCGCCTTGATATCGCTGACCCCATTTGCCGGATACTTACTCTCTATAGTTTCATCTGCAGAATATCCCCAATCATCAGAATACGGCACCGCCTCATCCGGTTCATACACCGGTGTATTATAATCCAAATCACTCAGAATATATCCACTTGTAATGCTATTTTCTACAATTGGCTGTTGTTCTGCTTCAACGCCTTGTCCTGCTGACACCGGTTCTGCTGCGACCGGAACAGCCACACCTAATATCATAGCCGCACTTAACACCAATGATAAAAACTTTTTTGTCTTCATTCGACTTTCTCCATTGTATTAACTCCTCTTACGTTTCTTCTTCAAATGCAGGTAAAACCACAACTGACGTCACATTAGTCAATCGGTATAATTGGAAGCTCTATCACTCCGTTATCAGATTTCGGTTCATTATTATTATTCATTCCTGAATTGTCATTATCTGAATCATCTGTGCCTGAACCACTATCTCCTGAATTGTTTATTTCAGATTTTTTATCAATCTTATCACCTGTTTTATTTACATCGTCTGAAGTGTTTTCTGATTCATCATTTTTCATTATATCAGTCTCATATGAATCCCTGGAATCATTATTATCGGTGTTTTCTGATGAGCTCTTTGTATCTTTCAAGCTTTTGCCCGTTTCTTTTGTAGTTGTTGAACTTTCGTCAGAATTCTTATCCACATTACTAGTCTCTGTATTTTCTGTATCCAATATCATCTCTGTAGCTGATACTGCCTCTGTGGCTATTTCTGAGCTTGTTTTATTTTCAAGCGCTATATTCTTTGCAGACAGTGCTGCAACTGTAATTGTTACGCCAAAAATCAATATCACTATTGTGCTAACCATTTTTTTGTTAAAATTAAATTTCATTTTCTATATCCTAGTGTACTGTATCATTGAAATTTAGTATATTTGCCACTTTAATTAAAAAGTGA
>ENA-ORLD01000026-ORLD01000026.1-human-gut-metagenome-genome-assembly--contig:-NODE-26-length-28082-cov-6.05737_pt1 | contig 28082 bp, 31 predicted proteins | sample MGYA00243067_ERZ508824 | MGnify/ENA primary metagenome ERZ508824 (study PRJEB26277, sample SAMN04329789) | human gut metagenome | biome: human-associated habitat | host: Homo sapiens | place: USA... | reverse complement strand
ACATGTATTGATAATATATAACCATTTAGCACGCCTTACATTATGTGTGAGTGAATCCATGATAGTTTACCTCCTCTAAAAAACGATTAGTTTTTTCGTGTTTTTTAGAGTGTCTCACAAAAATGCTAGTTATCCAAGGCGGGTGGTTTGACGTTTACAAATTCCCCTCACACTCCCTCAAACCAAACCCTCACCCCCTCAAAAACTGGCATTCTAAAAGGGCCAGCCCCTCACGACTGACCCTCATAAACTTTGGCAACCCCACAAAAAGTTTGATTACTCGTATAAAGTTCTATTTTGATTTTAATATTAAATTACATAATTGGAAGCTCCCAATCCTCAACAGATATTATATTCGCCTTTACTTCAGAGCTTATTATGCTATTTCCACTTGCATCCTTTACTATGCAGCGCACAAGCATTCCGTTATGCTTTCCTTCTGTCGTGAAGCTGTATGTTGCCGTTGTTGCTGTTGTTGAGCCTGAATTCTTCCAGCTCTCGTTAGGGAATTTTACCTGCCACTGGTATTTAAGTCCGGTTCCCTCTGCCTTTACCGCAAATCTTGCCTGGCTTCCTACTGGTACGATGCAGTCGGACGGCTGCCCTGTTATCTTGAGCGCCGCTGATGTACTGCATTTTGCCTCATTGCTCGTCACGCTATTTCCGCTTGCATCCTTTACTATGCAGCGCACAAGCATTCCGTTATGCTTTCCTTCTGTCGTGAAGCTGTATGTTGCCGTTGTTGCTGTTGTTGAGCCTGAATTCTTCCAGCTCTCGTTAGGGAATTTTACCTGCCACTGGTATTTAAGTCCGGTTCCCTCTGCCTTTACCGCAAATCTTGCCTGGCTTCCTACTGGTACGATGCAGTCGGACGGCTGCCCTGTTATCTTGAGCGCCGCTGATGTACTGCATTTTGCCTCATTGCTCGTCACGCTATTTCCGCTTGCATCCTTTACTATGCAGCGCACAAGCATTCCGTTATGCTTTCCTTCTGTCGTGAAGCTGTATGTTGCCGTTGTTGCTGTTGTTGAGCCTGAATTCTTCCAGCTCTCGTTAGGGAATTTTACCTGCCACTGGTATTTAAGTCCGGTTCCCTCCGCCTTTACCGCAAATCTTGCCTGACTCCCTACTGATACGCTACAGTTAATAGGTTGACTGACAAGATGTAAAATCTGAACACCGTACAGTCCACACTCACTTGCACTAACCAGCGCAGTTGATTCCAATAACAAGCAGCCACACAGAATAAAGCTTGCAATTATTTTTTCAATAATTAATTTACATTTTCTCATTAGTTACCCTCCTTTAAAATACGCTTTATAGTCCCATGGTACTATACCACTAAATATTCGTCAAGTCCATAATATACTCCTTACTATTTTAGAAAGTTATATTAGGGATATGTCCTTCCGTAGCATTGTCTCTATGATGAATTTTTGCAGGATTTCCAATAACAATCGAATGATCCGGAACATCAAAATTAACAAATGTATTAGGAGCTATTAAAACATCATTTCCAATCTGTATTCCACCTACAATTGTTGAATTTGTACGTATACACACCCTATCTCCAAATTTTGGAACACCTGCTCTTTTCCCCCTAATGTCTCTCCCCACAGTTACACCATGTGTTATAAACATTTGATTTCCAAACTGCACTTGACCGTTAATAACGATTTTTCCCCAGTGTCCTATTATAAGACCATCTCCTATTGTAATATTATCCTCAAAACTAAAACCTGTCTTATTTTCCAGCTTCTTCATTTTCCATCGATAACATTTTCCCCAAATATTATCTTGATTCGCTTGAAATTTTCGATATAAATTTATATATTTCCATTCATATCCATGTAAAAATTCTTTAGTTAATCCCCCACCTCTAAACTCTTGATTAATCAAATAATAAATGTATATAAATTCATTCATATCCATGTAAATCTGCTTTATTTAATCCCCATACTCTAAACTCTTGATTATTCTAATAATCCTTTTTTATTCTTTCCTTATATTCTCTATTATTATTTTTATAGAAATTTGTTGTAAATAATTTTTTAATATTCATGTTGCTTTCCCTCGAAAAAATATTGTTCTCTTTGTCGAACAATCTCATCATGACTTATATTCTTATTATACCAAGGATACTTTAAATTAATATTTTTTATATTTAAATACCAATCATCTATCTTCGCAATTACCCGTGCAGGATTTCCCATAACAACTGAATTTTCTTCAATTGAAGTGGTTATAACACTACCATCTAATATTAAGCAATTTTTACCAATTTTAACATTTGGATATAATATGACATTTGAACAAATATAAACATTATCCGCAATATCAATTGGTCCTAAATTTCTTAACTTCTGATTCTCTCCATTATCAATTATACCATCAAAAAATTCTGCTGTCGGTCTATAATTAATAAACTTTGTATTATCCTCTATAACAACATTATTACCTATGGAAATAAGTTTCAAGTCATTACCAAAGTCACAATTACATAATTTGCAATTATTTCCTAAATAGTGAAATGCCATATTCAAATCACTCTCCGGTTTTCTCAGGACTATACGTTTTATCCTATCTGGACATTTTTTTTTAAAATATCGTAAAATTTTTTTAAAAAAAGATAATCCCTTACGTATATAATTACAAAATCTACCTAATGTTGGATATCTGCCACAATAATACGAGATTTTGTCTTTAAAAGACACAACCTTCTCCGAAGATCTAAATCTTAATTTTGATTTATCCAATTTTATGCCTTGTTTCTTTGCTAGCTTATTAATAGCCCAATCAATCCTTCCATCCCATTCATAATCAATGGTTCTTTCTCGTGGGTTACTCTCATAATTTTTTATAGTCTCTGCTATTCCAACCGCGAACGGCTTAAAATTTCTAAAGACTGGTTTTCTCGTGGGTTACTCTCATAATTTTTTATAGTCTCTGCTATTCCAACCGCAAACGGCTTAAAATTTCTAAAGTCTGGTGCCGCATCCACGATTTTGCTATTGTCAAATATTCTGTCTCTTGCTTTATCCCCCAATAAAACCCCTGAATATTCAGGTAAAACTTTAATAATATCATCTGTTGAAGCAGAAAATACTATAGGCTTTTTTTTCAATTCCTTTCCAACATACTGTAATACTTCGTTCCATGTCAAGACTTCACCTGATGTAATATGAAATGCTTCATTATATGCTTTTGGATTATTTACTAAATCAATATATGCCTTGGCAAAATCAACTGTATTTGTTAATGTACATTTTGCTTTGCCATTGTCCCACAACAATATAGGCTTATCATTTATAATTCTATTTGCAAGAGACCAATACTCTCCATTAACTGGTATAATTCCAAAAGGTATTCTTGTTTTACCATATGTAATATATGGTCTTATAATAGTAAATATAATTCCATATTTTTTGTAGTTATCCCGCAAGAACTGTTCACATTTAACTTAATTACTTCCATAGTCCCAATATTCATTTCCTAGTTTTGTATTCTCAGTAATAACCTCATCTTCAAAACTATATGCAACAGATGAAGAAACAAAGAAATACTGTTTACATTTTGTAGCCAAATAATCAAGTTTATACTTCAGTCCTTTAACATCAAACGACAAAAAATCAAATATTGCATCATAATTATTATCCAGCCCATCTACTACACCATCTAATTTGTTAACATCACCGTGAATAATATTCACTCCTCTTGGTAATCTATAATCCCTAATACCTCTTGTAATACAGGTTATATCATATGATCTACGCAATCCTTCATTTAACACATCTAAGCTTAATATCCCCGAACCGCCTAAAATAAGTATTTTTGTCATTTTTTTAATCTCCTATTGCCGATCTTATTTTACTACATACTTTTCTTAAAAAACTATTTTGAATATATACAATAATTTATAAAAAATATTTCTTCCCTTCTTTGTGGTTGTAGAATTATTATAATTTGAGTTATATTTTAAAACGTTGCTATATTCAAATCTTTCTACTATTCCCATTTCTTTTAAAATTCCTATTAATTCATCACTTTTATTTGAATGGCAAATTACCATTGAAAGACCTTTATTATCATCTAACTCTGATATATAATTTTCACAGCCCCAACAATCAGCTATTGTTATATCCGCTATCTTACTTTCACTTTTAAAGCAACAATCAAAGCATGATTTTCTTATAGAATATCCTTTAAACATACATTGCATATATGTATTATCAAACCCTGGAATCGAAATACTTGTACCATTATTTTTTTCCAATAAAAAGCTGAATTTGTGCCACCCCAAACTTTTGTCCTTAAAATTAATCTTTTTTATTTCAGAGCGTTTATAATATGTATCCAAATATTTATCCCAAGCCAACGGAGAAGGTATTCCCATACATATCAAATCAACACAATATAAAAAACTATAATTTTTTCCTAAATAAGCACGTAATCCCTCAACTTGACAAGTTGTGCCAAAAAAAATAACTTTTTTTTCTTGTTCAAGCTTATCTTTGATTTCAAGATATATATCATTTATTCTACTTTGTACATATTTAGAACCTGCCAATTCAATCACTTCACTTGTTGAGGTAGCCGATTTATGAATAACATTATAGCTTCCATCAAATGAAGCACCATATACAATGCCATCGTGTTCAATAAAATAAGTTGCAAGAGATAGAAATACAGCTCCTGAAGAGCATATTCTTCTAAATTCATCTTTATTTGATTTAAAGGCATACGCAGTTTTTTTGTCCACAATATTCCTTTGAATCATTATTTGATTTAAAGGCATACGCAGTTTTTTTGTCCACAATATTCCTATGAATTTTGTCATAATTAATAACCGGGCATATATTAATGCACATTTTACAATTAACACATTTATTTGAATTAACTTGAGGCATAAAAAAGCCCTCATAATTCTGTACCATATCTATACATTTAGTAGGACAGACCGAAGCACATCCTTCACATCCCGTACATCTATCTTTTATTATAGAATCTATCATTATAAAAGCCTCCTAATAATAAAATTATTATCTAAAAATATTTAAAATTCTATTAAACTTTCTTTTTGTAATTCTATCAATTAAATCTAACATCTGTTTAAAATAGATATTTTTTCTAAATATAATAAAAAGTAAAACATTCGAGATAATCACACATAACAAGGCATTAATAACTAACTTCCAAAAATCACCTATTTTAGATGTAATAAAATTGCAAATAACAAAACAAACAACAGAAATTATACATGCACAAAAAAAGTAAACTATCATATCAACAGTATATTTTCGCCAATCTCTTTTAAATACATATTTAAAAACATTGCTTATCATCCAAGGTATCGCTACCACTATATAACTAATAAGTGTTGACAAGATAATAGCATATATTCCCCACCATCTAACTAATATTAAATTCAACGTTAAATTCACTAAAGCCGCAACAAGCGGTCTGAATCTATCTTGATGCCATATTCCAGCTGCATCTTTATACATTCCAATTATCTGTTGCATTATTACAAAGTAAAAATAAACACATAACATTGCAACAACTAAAGTATCAAATGTATATTTCTTTCCTACCCACAAAATGATAAAAGGTTGGTAAAGACATCCAAAACAACTCATACATATTGTTACTATCCAATTAATTAGAAAAGTAATTATTCTGAAATCATTATAATTCTTATCAATGGTTTCTGTAATCATACTATTTCCTATACCAGCTAAACATGAGCTAAAAATTATGGTTAATATTCCCATAACAGAAGACATTATAAAATAATAATTCTGATACATTGCTAATATAGTCAAACCCAAAAAAGCTGAAATAACTACTGTGTCTGCAGAATTAACAATTGTAGCTCCCAATTTTGCTGTAAATAAATCTTTAATTCGTTGATTAATACTTTTCACAATTTTTGGTGCTAGTTTTCCTTTAGCTCTATATTCTGGATACATTTTATTTGCTAAAAAAGCAACAATTAAGTTGTTCAATATTTGTGTAACTAGCATTACAATGACATAATAATAATAATTATGAAAACACCATAATACAAAAAGCTGCAGCACATACTGAATTGTTGTAGTAAAAAAAGTAACTTTACTTACAATGTCAGTTCTTTGATGTGCTTGTAGTAATGAATTTTTATATGCAAAAAGCCAATATGTCAAAACTGTCGCAGCAAGATTAAATAAATATAAAATATAAATATTAATATTATTTGGGACTTCACCACTAATTAGTTTTGGTATAAACGGAGTCAGCAATAAACCTATAACTGCAATTACTAATCCTACAAACCTATAATACAACTTATAAAGATTTAATAATGCACAAATAGTAGATGTGTCTTTATCAACAATAGGCTTATACATACTATACACCATTGCAGATCCTACACCTAACTCAGCTAAATTTAATACCTGTAAAATTGAAGTAAATAGGCTATTTAATCCTAAATATTCTACACTCATTAAGTATATCATTGCTGTTCTCATCAAGAACGGCACAATAATTTGATATAGTCTTAAACCCATACCAAATATTATATTTCGCATAGCATTTTTCGTTTTGTTCATATCTATTTTTACCTATATTATTATATCTATTTTTAATAAATTGTATTTTATAACAAAATATCTTTTAAAATATTAGTTGTCTCATAAGATTCTTTTTTCATTTTCTCATGAACTGAAATCAAATATTTTTTATATTCATCATAGTTATCAGTTAAAATCGAAAATTTCTTTTTTAATTCCTCATCTGAAAGTTTGTCCAAAGAAATACAATACCTATCTAATTCCATTTTTTTCATAAACCCTTGCATTTTTTGTTCATATGAAATAGAAATAAATGGCGTCCCCATTTTTGCTGAGAAAATATTACTATGATATCTCCCATTTTTGCTGAGAAAATTTTACTATTATATCTCTATCCAATAACAGCATACATACATCCAATAACATATTGTTGAAAATATGTATCATATTTTTCGTCATCAGAACAAATAACAAAATAATTTTCCTCGTCAAAACAATACTCTTTCATTAAATTATAATCATTTCCTAATCCATACAATTGCGGAATAAAAACAATTCCGTAACCATTTTGTACAAAATTCTTTAATACATTTGTGAAAGTTTCTTTAATTTTTATCTTAATTTCATTATTTGAATATTTAGGATGCCAACTCAAATCTGTGATTGTTACACCGATACATTTTTTGTGGTTTTTTATAAAACTACATAATTCTTTATATTTATCTAGTTTAACTTTATTCGATGTCAAATCTATATCATGCTGCAACGCAGAATCCAATGTTAATATTGGTTTTTTCTCTGGGACAAAATTATTGACATAACTATATGAAATGGGATCTCTTACAACAATAGCTGTTGCTTTACAGAGTATCTTTTTTCTCCACTTATTTCTCTTTTCAACCTTAAAAGGACCCATAGATGGAGCATAAAACATATATTTCTTATTCATAGATATTATTAAATCAAATATCGATAGATATGATGGTTCATCATCATAATATAAATCTCCAATACTTGGTCCTCCAGGCGCATGCACTACTATATCAGAATCTTTTATCTCATTTACAAGTATTCTTTCATTATGTGATAATGCCAACGTCCCTTTCGTAATAAGTGCTATATTATGTGCAATTTTTGATTTAAAAGATCCAGGACAAAATTGGCGTATCATCTTGACGTTACTAGGCATATTAGGATATCGTGTTCCAATCCCTCGTATTGCTAGTGTAATGCTCAAATTTGTATATAATTTATTTAATTCATCTACCATTGCATGAATAGCGGCTTCATCTCCTCTATTATCACAATGACAATTGATAACTAATATCTTCATTATATTATTATCCTCCCTACAATCTATAATCCAATCTTTTTTATCCACATATCAATTGACAATGAGTGATAGCTATTTATTACATATTCTTTAGCCATAAAATTATCTGGTATTACATATTCTTTAGCCATAAAATTATCTTGTATATTGATATTATCCCTATCCACGATTATCATATTATCTGAATAAACAGGATAATATTTCATATATTTATTAACTGTAATAACCTTTGTTTCTGTCAATAACGCATCAAATGCCCGTGTAGTTGGACCTTTTTGACATATCTGTGGAACATCTAAAATTGCTTTGGATTCTCTCATAATACTAATATATTGTTTATTTGTAAGTGGTGAATTATGGCAAAATCTTCCTCCAACATTTTTTTTATCATATAAATAAATAAATAATCTATAAATCGACGAATATCTTTCGTACAAATCATCAGCAATTTTTCTTCTATCATCATTTAAAGAGCCAATAAATACAATATCATATTTGTCTTCTTTACTATGCCCTACACCCGATTCTTGAACAAAAACAGGTAGGTAATTCCACTTATTTTTTTTACATTCAATTATGTTATATGAATAAACTTCATCAAAATATCTAATATGATTTTTTTTAATCAAATTACTAACATCGTCCCATGCATAATATATATATCTTGCATTCGGATTTAACATTCTTACCTTTTTATAAAACTCATCTGATAAATAAGGTCCATTAATACAAAAAACAACTGAGAAATAATTCTTTTCAAGACATATTTTGCCAAGTTCGAATACTAAGATACAAAAAACAACTGAGAAATAATTCTTTTCAAGACATATTTTGCCAAGTTCGTTTTCTAAGAAAAACGCTTCTGCCTTCTCCAAGTCATAATTAAAATACTTTCTAAATAAATGTCTAATCCCCCATCGAATTTTATTACATTTATAAAACTTATCTAATATTTCCCGGTCAAATTCATCACTGTCCAACCAGCAAACCTCATATTTTCTATTCAAGTTTTCTTTAAGGCTCTTCTCATAATCCATAAATCTAGGCATTAACAATAAAAGTCTATCCATCTTAAACCTCTCATATGATATTATTTATCTGTGTGATACTACTTCATTTGTAGTTAAATTAACCACCACTTTAGGAAGTTTATCATCCTCCGGAATTCCATCTCTTTTTGATGAATAACCATATTTGTCATCATCATATGACAGAGCAAATTTATCCAAATAATATGCCTCTAATTCAAATGCAATCCCATTATCACAAGCATCATACATTAGAGCATTATTCTTCAATTCTTTTATTAAAAAAAGGTTTTCTTCCGTAATGTGATATAAAACACTCTTATGAACATTCTTTTTTAGAAACATCAATGCCGATACGGACAAATCCTAGGACAAATCCTAAATTAATTTGCAAAATAAAAGGCACTCATCAACACTAATAAAATCACGACTCAATGAATCCAATAAATATGCCATACACTTTCCCTTTTCAGGATACTCATACGATTCCAAATATTTTAACAGCATAAATCCTGAATCCGCACCATAATTACTTTCAGCCAATTTTTTCCCAACTTTTCTCTTTATAGTACCTTTCTTATCCAAGCCATTCAACATGCATTCAATATTCTTATAAAATAAAATATCAGGAATTGATTTTCCAATTTTTTGTAACTCCACTAATACATCAAGTGGATTAATATCTCCTGAAAGAACACCAATCATAGTATCTCTCATTAAGTCACTAATGTCTTCTTTTAATTCTATATTGCACATTTTAAAATTACCTCGTCATTAACCAATGATGTAAGGATAACCATTTGATTATTAATTAATAACACATAAAATTTTCTATTTAATCATCATAAATCTTTATATAAACTAAAACTATTCCCTAATCATCCTCTTACAATATAAACTCTTATAGAAAATCATCATCCTAGAAATTACGGCTCAAAATTTATTACTTATGTGTTATTCTATATATACAATCATAGAAAAAGGACATGCCTAAAATTAGAAAATAAGCAACTCTCCTTTTTCTGCTAATCAAATCACATTTTATCCATATATATTTTTTTTCTTTTAATAGTTTTTTTGTTTTTAAAGCAAAACTATTATTGGAATTGTTTGTTCCTTTCAACATATTATTATAATTATAAATTAATTGCTTAAATAAAAAAGCATACATATACTGCTTACATGATTCTGAATAATTTGATGCTTCATATAATTCAATTGATTGACTTGTTATCGCTACAAAATCATCGTTCGTTATCTTTTTTCTCTTTCCCATAATCCCGTCATCTCTAACGGTATATACATATCTTCCATCCATTGAAAACACTACTTTTTCAGACATCAACAATAATCTTGGAGTATTTTCATAATCTTCATAAATCAAGTCCTTAAGAAATTTACATTTTAAAGCAATATCTCTTTTAATTAGCTTAGCCCATGCCTGCCATAAACCATTTTCAAATATAATTTTGTTTGCTCTTTCTGCATTTTCTACCATAACATTGCCACTTAATCTAAATGATTTAAAATCTTCATTTTGGGATAATCTATATGTAGATATAGCAATATCAGCATCATATTTTACAATCAAGGTCATTAATATTTCAATCATATCATTTTCAATATAATCATCACTATCAACATATATAACGTATTCTCCACATGATGACTCTAATCCTCTATTTCTAGCCTCTGATAGTCCCATATTTTTTTGATGAATTACCTTAATTCTTTGATCTTTTTTTCTCCATTCATCACATTTCTGTGGACATTTATCAATTCCACCATCATCTACTAAAATAATTTCAATGTCTTTATACGTTTGATTACATACGCTTTCTACACATCTGTCTAAATATTTTTCAACTTTATAAACTGGAATAATTACACTAACCATCAGCTTCTTCGCTCCATCTATATTTTTCAAATAACTTATTTTGTGTGATCAGTTATACGACACTTTTCTATAAAATTTTCATAATTTTCAAAATATGGATTGTTATTTTTAAAATTATTTATAACAATATTATTGTCACATATATCACCTAGTTCATTTTTAAATACGTTATCTAAGTTATCAATTCTATTTTCAAAAACATAAAAATGCTCTTTTAAATATCTTTTAGGTATGTCCATTTTATAATTTAGATAATATAGCTGTGCAAATTTAATACTTTCATTAACAAATTTTTCTTTTCTCTTTTTTCGAAATTCATCTAACGTACAAATTATCTTAGCAGGATTACCAGCTATTACACAATCATCTGGATACTCACCTGAAACAACAGAATTTGCACCAATAATTACATTATTACCGATCTGAGTTCCACATAGTATTATACTATTCATACCTACAAAACAATTATTGCCTATTCTTGTTTCTTTAATATTTCCGAGTATGTCACCATATTTATTTTTTAAGACAATCCAGCTATAGTCGTGAGATAAAACAACTACTCCTGATGTAATAACACAATTGTCTCCAATCGTAATCATCCATGGCTTTTGATCATCAATCCAGGTATCTTTAGCTGAAATAAAATATGTTCCTATACCAATTGACATGCCTTTATTCTTCAAATATTTAATATAACTATCTGAATTTGCTCTAAATGAATATATCACTCTATTTTTTATATATTTTAATAACTTCATACTTTTCCTTATTTAATAATTATATTTTGTTTTAAGGGCATAGGTTACCGGAATCATTATAGCCAAAATTTGACAAATGAAGTAAATTTCAACATTATCAGTCAAGTACAATGTAAACATATAAATTATTATTTCAAAATATAAAATAACACTTTTTTCACTATAATGTTTCTTATATACATTTTTTAAATATACTAAATAATAAGCTAACCATCCGCCAAAAAGAATGAATCCATTTTCAACATACATTTTAATTATATCACTATGGACTCCACCTACATGTAAATAAGACAATTCCGTATTTAATAATTGTGTAACAACATTCCTTCCAATTCCAAGAAATGATGGTTTAAATTGTGCATAATCCATTATTGCCCTATAATAATAATCTCGTCCCATCACATTTATTCCCATGCTTTGTATAAAATCATAAAAAACATCTCCATCTGTCATAATATAAATGTAAAAATAACAGAATAATACTCCCAAAATGCCCAAAATAAAACAAATCCTATTTTGTACCTTATTATTAAACAATTTTATCAAAAGATTAAATATTATTATCAAAACAAGAGCGATGACAGAAATTCTTTTTAGTCCTAGAATCATAATTAAAAAAACAAACATAATTATAGCAATATTTTTTTTTGTTAATTTTTCTTTTGAAAAAATATAATAAACCATTACATATCCTATAGCCAAAACTAAGTCATGCAATTCAAAATAATTCATTGATAAACCACCAGTTGTATCAAAAGGATCAATTAATCCTTGCCGAATTGCATGAATTATTATCATTGGTCCCTTTATGACCAAACTTACCGATACAGATAATAACCAAGATAAAAGCAAAGAAACCACAGTATAATATAATGCATTAATTCCTAGTAAGTATATCGCAAAAATAGCAAGTACAGTTGGTACATACACCGTGAGATTTGTCGTAAAGTATTTCTTATCTACTATACCAAAACACATTAATATTATTGTATAGCCATGTATAACTATATGCGGTAATAAATAGAGTTTCAAAAATCTTGGAAAATCATCTTTATACACTCCTCGAAACTTGAATCCATTAATATCCAATTTCCATATTCCTAAAAAAATCCATAACAGACCTATAATAATTTGTAATCCATAACCCATCTCATAATCAGCATACTGTGTTGTAAATGCAATGGTCATAGATATAACATATAAAATAACCATTGATTTTTTGCTATCATATTTCATTTCTAATTTCTCCATAAATATAACTCTATTTTTTTCTAAACGATATTAAAATCTGCAAAGATAAAATTAATAATGTATAATTTAAAATAGATTGCTTTTATATTATTTTTAAAAAACTAAACAGAAACAAACATAATACCATTTTTTTATCAATTAAAGTCAAAAACAGTCTCTGTTTAAATCCCAAAAAATTCGTGGGATAATGACCAATTACATCGCAAACTGTTTCATCTCTGCATATCTTTCCAATATTAGACAAATTAGTTTTAAATGGCATATCTTTTAAATGACCATTTTCTTGTTTAATAGACATTTTTATATAAATAAAAAACATTCTTTTTAGTCTTAATTCAGTGTTTAGTCTTAATTCAGTGTCATTATCATATCCTAAATCCATTAATTTCTTATGCATCTCTAAGTAAAAATACTTGCTTGCCTCAAATCTATCTTTTCTATAGCTTGTACTTAATGATCCTAAATTCACTCTATAATTATATCCAGCTTTATCAATAGTACATGCTCCATTTGCATACTGCATATAATCGATATTAAAAACCAAATCCTCCGAAATCAATTCTCTTTCAGACGGAAATCTTAAGTTGTGTTCAAAAATAGGTTTTGTGTTATAAAGTGCCCCCCACACACACATTTCTATACTGTCATGTTTAGTCGATGAACTTCCAATCATCCTTGGAAGCATTTCTTTTTTCGCTTTTTCACCTTGAAATAATTCATTATCATATATTCTGTTTGATACAATTTTTCCAGAATCAATAACTCTTTTAAATCCGCCCTTACACATATCGACATCTTTATTTCTTAACTCATTATATAGTGTAGCAATACAATCCGGCTCTAAATAATCATCTGAATCGACAAAAGTAACATATTCGCCTTTAATATGCTCAAATCCAGTATTTCTCGCCATGCCAAGACCGGCATTTTCTTTATGTACTACCTTAAAATTATCATATTTTTCAGAATATTCATCACATATTTTTCCACTACTATCTTTTGAACCATCGTCCACCATAATGACTTCTAATTCATTATAAGTTTGATTTATAAGACTATCTAAACATTGTCTCAAATATCTTTCTACGTTATATACTGGAACAATAACACTAATTAACATATCTTTCTCCTAATTTACATATCTTTCTAGCTGGGACTCCACCCCAAATCTCACAATTTGGAATATCTTGTCTAACAACAGCTCCTGCAGCCACTATTGCACCATCACCTATAGTCACTCCTTTTAATATTGTTATATTTGCGCCAATCCAAACATTATTTCCTATATGAATAGGCTTACTATTCAACCCTGCAACAACTCCTGTATCACCTATATTATGATCATGATCAACAATAACTATATTATTTGCTAAATTACAATTATCGCCAATTGTAATCTCATTTGCACAGGTGATCGAACAATTATGATTCATAAAAACTTTATCACCTATACTACATTTTGCATTTTCTATAATCTTGATATAGCATGGTCCTGTGGTCATCAAAAAACACCCATTTTTAACTTACTATTCTTTTGTAATTGTATTTCTAATTTACCTCTAATAGCGTTTATAGGCTTTATTTTGATGTTTTTCCCAAATTTAATCTTTAACACTTATTAATAAAGTAAGTTCTTTATTAATAAGTGCATTTTTTTATAAAATCATTAATAACATATCTTAATGAAAAATTGGTGGTGCACCTACTTGATATCTCAAGTCGTGATTTCTCTGTCTTATGCATTTGGCAGGTACACCTCCCCATATTTCATAAGGTGGTATATCCTTTGTAACAACAGCTCCCGCAGCTACTACTGCACCATCACCTATAGTCACTCCTTGAAGAATAGTCGCTCCTGTACCTATCCAACAATGATGTCCTATAGTAATAGGTCTAAAATCTGCTGTAAAATCAGGGTCATCTATATCATGGCTTCCTGTAATCATTTTCACATGACTGGAAATATTAGTATCATGCTCTACCGTAATTCCTCCCCTTGCATCTAATTCAGCAAACCAGCCAACAGAAACACCCTCAGCAAGCTTTAATGCTTTAGGTAACAATACTTCCACGCGTCTACATAAAAAAGTGTTTTTACCAATTTGTGCACCTAAAATTTGATATGCCCATTTTCTCATATGACGACTAGGTACTTTATTCCAAATAGCATTAACAAATAATGTTACTGTATAATATAAACATTTAATCGCTTTAGGCATATCATTGCCTAAACTTTTATTATGTAAATTATCCATTACAATTCCTCATAAAATCGACTATATTTTTCCGCAAGTTGTACAAATGAAAACTCTTGAACATAACGTTCTTTTGCATTCATTTCCATTTGTTCTCTTTTTTCATCATTCTCTATTACTTTACACACAGCCTCTGCTATTTGTTCTGAACTCTTAGGATCAATTAAATATCCATCCACTCCATCTCTGACAATTTCTGGTGTCCCATCTACTCTTGTTGCAACTATCGTCCTACCTACCGAATATGCTTCAATCGGTGTCAATGGCAATCCCTCCCACAATGAACTCAAAACAATTAAGTCAAGTTGTGACATTAAATTTTGAACATCTTTTCTATATCCTAAGAATTTAATATATTCTTCAATTCCTAACTTTTTTACTAAACTAAATAATTTTTGTTCATCCTCACCGTTACCAGCGATTACAAATCTCGTTTGAGGATATTTTTTTAGAATCTTAGGAACAGATTCAATAAAATACTCCATTCCTTTTTGTTCAGATAATCTACCTATATTGCCAACAACAAAATTTCCATCATCATGAAGCTTCCTTATATATTTATCTTCTATATAATCTCCATCAAATGGCTTTACCGCATTATGAATTACAGACACCTGTTTTTCAGGGATTCTAAAATAATCCACAAGGTTTTTCTTCACCATCTTGCCAACAGCTATAACTTTTGTGTTCCTATACGCAAATCTCGTCAACAATTTCTTATCAAAGAATGTATTATGTGCATTAGCAATTTTTATGATTGAACTGCCAAATAAAATTTCTGTGTAGAATGCAGCCATTCTGTGATGTGAATGTATTACTGTTATTTGCTCCTTTTCTACGATTTGTTTTACTGTTCTACAAATTTTTAATATATCTTTCTTAGATGATATATCCGGAATTTGATAATGCCTAATTCCCATTTCTGTGAGCTTTTCAACATTTACACCGCCACATGAACAAACAACTATCTTATTAACTTTTGGTTTAAACACTTCACATAATTGTAAAACAACGTTTTCTGTTCCACCCAGCATCATTGTTCGAGTAAAGAACAAAATGTTTTGTTTGCCTAAATCCATAATCAATCCTTTCGATATTTAAATATCAATCTCAATATCTTTACATCATCAAGAAAATATCTTTTAAACATTCTCTTTGGTTCCTGCAAAAATCTATAAAACCATTCAAGTCCATGATCACTCATCCATCGCGGCGCTCTTTTGATATTTCCAGCCAAAAAATCAACTGTAGCACCAGCACATACTGAAACTGTAGCATCATATTTCATATAATTCTCATATATCCACTTTTCTTGTTTTGGACATCCTAAACATCCTATTAACAAATCCGGATGTGCATCAGTAATCATCTGATTTATTTTATCTAATTCAGATTCAATCATCTGAATAATTTTAGCTAATTCAGAGTCTTCATTCTCAAATCCTAATGGTGGTGCATATGTTCCAACTATTCTGATGCCAGGAAATTTCTGTTCAAGCTTCTTCTTTGCTTGTTCTGCGACTCCATCTTTACCACCTATAATGAAGATAGTATAATTTTCATCTGCCGCTCTTTTACACAACTGTGGTACAAGATCAGACCCCGAAACTTTTTCTTTTATCTGACGTTTATATAACTTTGAAATCCATATCAGAGGTTTTCCATCAACCAATACCATATCAGCTTCATTGGATATCCTTCTAAGATAATCATCATTTTCCATTTTCATGACTACATCCACATTGATTGCTACAATATATGATTTTTTTCTTTCTCGAATGAATCCATCGATTTCATCTAATGTTTCATCTAATGTGACATTATTTACATATGTATTAAGTAATCTTTGTTTCTCTAGCTTTTTAATTTAATTATAATCTCCAAAGAATCTTTCTTCGAGCATCAGACACAGGCAATGATATATTGGCAAATGATACTCCTGTATTCTATATGTCCTAGTCTCAGGTGCTTTTATTGTTACATCTGCTATCTGTGACAATTTGCTATCCTTAGCACCAGTAAGAGCTACAACTTTCATTCCTTTTGCTTTTGCAACTACTGCAGCATATAAAATATTTTTGCTGTTACCGGATGTGGAAATTCCTAGGAAAACATCTCCTTCCTTTCCATATCCATTTACCTGCTGTGCAAAACAAAGCAATGGTTCACAATCATTCATATATGCAGTTGTAAGTGCGACATGTCCATCAAGTGCAATTGTTGGGAGTGCCATCTGTAAATTTTCTCCAAGTACCTTGCCAAGTTCATTATTTACAGACGTTAATTTTTCTTTATATTCTGATGAAAGATTTCTGGGATTTTCAAATCCCTTCATCAGCTCACCAACTATGTGTTCAGAATCTGCTGCCGAGCCACCATTTCCTGCAACTAAAAGCTTGTTTCCATTTGCATAACTCTCTTCAAGAACTAAATAGGCTTCTTCGATTTCTTTTTTACAATTATCTATTTGCGGATATCTTTCAATTAATACATTAATCTGTTTCTGAATATTCTCTTCCAACACTTTACTTCACCTTTTACATTTACTAAATTTCTTCATATTCTTCCGGACTATAATGAATCACCCTTGTGCCACCATCTTCAAATTTAAAAGGAATATACATAAGGTCTTTCATTGCTTCTTTCACAGCCTCATGTTTTTCCGGCTGAACATAAAATACTAAGAAGCCTCCTCCACCAGCTCCAAGGAGCTTTCCTCCAAGTGCACCGGCTTTCATACCTCTTTCATATAACTCATCTATACTTCCTGTACTTACAGCTCCACCTGTTCCTTTCTTCAATTTCCATGTAGTGTCAAGAAGATGACCGAACTCATCTAAATTTCTATTCTTGTCCGTAAGAACTGCCTCTGCTTCATCTACCAGACTATACATTTTTTTAAGTCTTACACTTTTGTCTTCTGAACTGCTTGCTTTATTTGCTTTCTGCACATCCGAAGAAAAACGTGTGAACCCTGTAAAGAACATCAATAAGTTATCATTTAACATTTTTTTTCTTTCCGGAGATATTATTACAGGAAGCACCTCATATCCATCTGAATTGAAATTAATTCTGTTAAAGCCTCCGAAGGAAGCTGCTATCTGATCCTGCCATCCTCCTGATTCATTACACAAAACACGTTCAAGATAAATTGCCTCATCTGCCAGTTTCTTTTTATCTGCATATTTGCCTTTAAGAGCATAAAACGCATTAAGCATTCCTACTGCAAAAGATGAGCTGGTTCCCAACCCTGAACGAGCCGGAAGATCGGCTTCATATGTAAGTCTTATCTCTCTCATATCAAGCATCTTCATTGCTTCTCGAATTGCCGGATGTTGAATATCATTTATATCAGTTACTCTCTCTGTTTTTGAATAAGAAAGTTCTGTTGAATAATCAAAAAACCTTGGGAGATGTCTTACATTTACATAACAGTATTAGTTGAATAATCAAAAAACCTTGGGAGATGTCTAACATTTACATAACAGTATTTATCAAATGTAGTCGAAAGAACAGCACCTTCATTTTCCCTGAAATATTCCTCCATATCTGTTCCGCCACCAAAAAATGACATGCGAAATGGGGTCTTAGTTATAATCATGTAATACTCCCTTCACAGCGTCTAATAGTCCGCCTTCATTTATTTTTATACCTGTACAGCCTGCCGCCTCACCGGCCTGAACATCCGAATCAGAATCCCCTATCATGTAGCTGGCATTTAAATCAATGTTCAACTCTTCTGCTGCCTTTAGCAGCATTCCCGGCTTTGGCTTTCTGCAATCACAATCTATTTTCAATTCAGGTATCTCACCTTCATAACCTTTATGTGGATGATGCGGGCAAAAATATAACCCATCAATATATGCCCCCTCTTTTCCAAGTAGAGTTTCCATTTTACAATGAATGTTATCCAACTCTTCAAATGTAACTTCTCCCCTTGCTATAACAGGCTGATTTGTGACTACTATAGCTAAATAACCACTAGTGTTGATCATTCTTATAGCTTCTGAAACTCCTGGTAGTAATTCAAATTCATCTATATTTCTTAAAAAACCTACATACTTATTAATAGTTCCATCTCTATCTAAAAAGATTGCCTTTTGTTTATTACTAAGATTCTTTGCTGAAACAACACCTTTTTTAAAATCTTCACACACCGAATAATACCTATCCGGTGTTCCCATATCCTTTACATATTCAGGCGAATCATAGCAAAACATTTTTCCTGTAGAGCACAATGGTTTAAGAATCTGACGGTCTAAATCTACTTTTACAATCTTCCCGTCTTTTTCCTTACCAATTGAACTTTTATCAATCCCACTCATCTCCAATGTTTTAGGAGAAATTACATGAAGACCGGCATTTACCCTGTTTTTGTAATACTTTGGTCTGGATTCTTCTTTTGTAAGCCATTGCTTTACTTCACCACTCTTATCAGCAATAATTAATCCACTATCATATGGATGAGAATTTGGATGTGTAAACAATGTAACCAATGCACCTTTTCGTCTGTGATATTTCACCATTCTGTTAAAATCCACATCAAATACAGCATCCGCGTTTAAAAGCAGAAAATCTTCTTTTAAATCCAGAAAAAACAAAGCACCTGCATTCCCTAAAGGCTTGTCTTCCACAAAATAATTGATTTTCACTCCAAGTCTTGATCCATCTCCAAAATAGTCCTTTATTTTATCAGCCATATACCCTACTGTCAGGATTATCTCTGTGAACCCCTGTTCTCTGAGCGAAATAATTTCTCGCTCTAAGACAGGCATATTTTGTATTGGAATTAGTGGTTTTGGAACATCAGGGAATAATTCAGAAATCCTTGTTCCTCTGCCTCCGGCCATTAATACAACTTTCATATGTTAATATTTCTCCTTGTAGAAACTACACTGCTCCATCGTTTTTCAAAACTCCTACAAACGTCTTGAATATTATCTTCACATCCCCCTTTACACTCCACTCCCCAATATACTGGGTATCCAGCTTCACCACTTCCTCGAAGTCCGTGATATTGCTTCTGCCACTCACCTGCCACAGTCCGGTCAGTCCCGGTCTGAATGACATTCTGGCTCTGTGATGTGGTTCATACTTCTCCCACTCATCGAGTGTCGGTGGTCTTGTGCCCACAAGGCTCATATCTCCCACTAGTATATTGAAGAATTGTGGGAATTCATCCAGGCTTGTTTTCCTGATAAACTGCCCAATTCCGGTTTTCTTCTTTCCGTTTGGCAGCACCTTATTGCCTATGATTCTCGGGTCGAAGTCCATCTTGAACATCATTCCGTCACCCACTTTATTCTGTGCCGCAAGCTCCTTCTTTCGCTCCTCGGCATCCATATACATGCTGCGGAATTTGTACATCTTGAATTTTCTTCCGTTTCTGCCGACTCTCTCCTGCGCGAAAAATATAGGTCCAGGCGATGCTATGTATATCATAGGACCCACAAATATCATTATGATAAGTGTGAACAGGCAGCCCACCAATCCTCCGACAATATCCATGCCTCTCTTTACCAGAAGCGGATTATGATAAGTGTGATTTGGCAGCCAACCAATCCTCTGACTATATTCATGCCTCTCTTTACCAGAAGCGTGCTGGTGTTGGCATAGTTCACGCTTGATGTGACTACGGTATAGTCGCCTATCTTTTCTATCTGCTTGTAACCTCCCTGGGCTGTGCCATTTTTGGTTATTCCTGTATGTACCGCTATTCCCATCTCAAGGAATATATCTGCCATCCGCTCTGGATATTCATCCTCGCTACAAGGCGGGATGAGCACCTCATCCACCCACTCATCACACGCATAGTCCACTATACCATCGTGGTTTGCAACTATAGGTATGCCACATATAGTCATACCCTTCATGTCTGTATCCAGTGAAGCTGCTACTATCTTTGTATAGCCTATACAGCTTTTCTCCACTGTGCGCAGTGTATCACGAAGCATGGCATCCGGTGCTATGACAAGCAGTGATTTCTTAGATGTTCCAAAGCCCTTTTTCTTAAGGAAGCTCTTGAGCGCTAGTCTTGCTACATATGTTATTGTCACATAGATTGGAAACATGATATAAAATGATAATCGCGAGTATATATCAGCCATCTGTGTGGTGAACAGGAAAAGTGCTGTCACCAAAAATACAAGCATTGCATGCTTACAGGTCGATATAAACTCATCCAGATATCCGCGTTTTAGGACGTTCTTGAATGAGTCTGCCATTATCTCCACAAAGAAATCTATCAGAAGAAATGCTACCCCCAGTATACGGTAGTCCTTGTCCACATATGGGTTATTAAAGCCAAATCGTATCACATATGAAATAAAAAATGCTATAACAATGCATGCGATATCTATAAGCATAAAGTCTATATGCTTTGTCCATCCTCTGCCTTTCTTTCTGTACATTCTTTCCAAATTCTCCTTATGGTATCTTTTATTTTCCTTTATACCTGTTCTAGGGGAGGTACCTTTGTACCCCCCCCGAATTATGCACAAGCTTTCCAAATTCTCCTTATGGTATCTTTTATTTTCCTTTATACCTTTTCTTGGGGTGGTACCTTTGTACCCCCCCCCGAATTATTTTAGCCTATTCTGTTTTACGTATGTTTTATTCGGTTATTTGTATCTTTTTCTGTATCTAATCAGGGTTTTCAATAATATATTTTCACCCATTTTTAATTCTTTGTCAATGAATATTAGGTTTTCTTTATAATTTTTGACACATTCGCTAACCGCTATAGTATTACAGCACCCATAATTATACATTATTATATGTCATGCTGCTTATTTTTCCTCAAACAGCCTCTGCTTCCTCTCTATCATCTCATCAATCCTTGCGATATACTGCCCTACATCCTTGACATTCTCGCATCTGTCAATGCGGTGTGTGCCATCCGGATTCGGTACCGGCCAGACTCGTTTGGTGCTTGCTCCGGCGCCGCACGCCACGATGGTCCATTCTCGCAGCTGTCAATGCTGGGTGTGCCATCCGGACTCGGTACGGGCCTGACGCGCTTGGTGCTTGCTCCGGCGCCGCACGCCACAATCGTTTGCTTTTCCTCCATGATTAGTATGTTATATACGCCGGCCTTGCCCTTTGCCGCATAGCCTACGTTTTCCATGTTACCTGCCATGCCCTTCTGTCTGTAGAGGTAGTATGGCTCAAGCCCCATCTGCTTACAGTAGGCTGCGCAGAGATCCATATGCTCCTGGGTGTTGACCATCTGCATATCACTGTAGCGGTCCTTGAAGATGGTGAGTCTTGCAGCTCGCTTTACTGCGAGTGAATGGATGGTGACGTTGTCAGGTGCCAGCTCCTTCACAAGCTCCATTGTGTGCCTTACATCATCGAGCGTCTCCTCGGGAAGTCCCATGATGAGGTCCATGTTTATGTTGTCAAAGCCCAGCTCACGCGCGAGCTTGAAGCTATTTATCGTATCGTCTACCGTGTGGTGTCTTCCTATTATATCAAGTGTCTGCTGCTTCATGGTCTGCGGATTTACTGATATACGGCTGATGCCGTTTTTCTTCAGTGCCATAAGCTTTTCTCTCGTGATGGAGTCCGGTCTGCCTGCCTCCACGGTAAATTCCAGGCAGTCCTTTAAATCAAAGCTGCATTTGATTTTTCTGATAAGCCTGTCAAGCTGGGCAGGGCTTAGTGTGGTCGGTGTGCCGCCTCCTATGTAGATGGAGTTTAGCTTCTTGTGATAGAATTTCTGCGCCGTGTAGTCTATCTCCTTCTCGAGTGCGTCGAGGTAATCGTCCACGCGGTTTTTCCACACACCCAGCGGGTATGAGGTAAACGAGCAGTATGCACAGGTGCTCGGGCAGAAGGGTATGCCTATGTACAGGCTGTAGCCGTTGTCATAGTCCACCTTATCGAGCAGTGCCTTCTCGCGCTTTGCTATACCTATTGAGAGGTCGATTTTCTCATCGCTTGCGAGGTAGGTTTCCTTCAGATAGTCGTAGGTTTCCTTATCGCTCATGCCGTCCTCTATGCATTTCATGGCTATCTTGGTCGGTCTGATGCCTGAGAGTGTGCCCCACGGAAGGCTCTTTCCTGTGCCCTTTTCTATCATGGAATACAGGGCGAGCTTGAGGCGGTTTTTAGTTTCCTTGCGGTCTGCACTGTCTACGGATATTTTTGTGCAGATTCTTTTTCCGTCTCTATTCAGCGTCCACTCCACTGCAATTTCATCGCCCACATAGTCTATCTTAAATACCTGTGAGGCATCCGCAAATTCCTTTACGCCATCATCTGTCATCTCGTGGTGTGTACAGGCTAAGTTTTTCCCCTCCACCTCATCAGGTGAGCAACTATAGTACATCTGCACATCCTCCTGAGGGAAGAACTCCTTGAGCAGTGAGTGCACATCATATTCAAAATCCGGTTTATTAAATACTACTACTATCATAAGTAAGGGTTATACATCCTCTCGTTTTCTATGGTTGTTGTGTCGTTGTGGCCCGGGTACACCTCTGTACGCTCAGGCAGTGTCATGATTTTTTCCTTCACTGTGCGCACGAGGTCTGACATGCTGCCGCCCTTGAAATCCGTACGTCCGATCGAGCCGCAAAACAGCGAATCACCAGTAAAGATCACGTCCTCATACGGGAAATAATAGCAGCAGCCGCCCGGTGTATGCCCCGGTGTGTGAAGCACTACTATATGAACGCCTGCGATGTCAAGCTCCTGCTTATCATACGGGAAATAATAGCAGCCGCCACCCGGTGTATGCCCCGGTGTGTGAAGCACTACTATGTGAAAGCCCGCAATATCAATTTCCTGCTTATCCTTCAAAAATACATCTGCATAAAAAGTCTTTGACTGGCCCATCATGTAGCTGACATTAAGCTGCGGGTCATCGAGTGTGGCTTTGTCTGCCTCATGGATATATATCTTGATGCCGTAGCGGTCTGCGAGCGGCTTTGCATCAGTGGCATGGTCAAAGTGTCCGTGTGTAAGCAGTATTGCTACAGGCTTTGCGCCTGACTCGTCCACCTTTTTGGCGAGCTGATCCGCACACGCGCCCGGGTCTATTATTATCATTTCCTTTGTCTTTATATTGGTGACAAAGTAGCAGTTGGTCTGCACCGGTCCCACTACGAAGTGGTCTATCTTCATATTTACCATATGAGTGTACTCCTTGTCTGTTATATGTTATGCTTCACGCAAGAACCACCGGGATTTAGCCGGTGGTCCTCTCTACGTCTATTACACTTTCTATCTGTCTGAGCTTCTCCACGAGAACCTTTATCTGGTCCCTGCCTCTGATATTGAAAAATACCTCGATTGTAGCGATGCCCTGCTTGCTGGTCTTGGACTGGATACCACTGATATTGATTTCCTTCTCGGTAAATATCTTTGTGATATCTACGAGCAGTCCCGGCCTGTCATGACAGAATATCTTTAGGTCTGCCTGATACTCGGCACCGTTGTCCATGAGGGCTGTATCCTGCCACTCTGCTTCTATGAGCCTGTCCTTTTCTATCTTGGACAGATTGATGATATTCACGCAGTCTGTCCTGTGGATGGAGATGCCTCGGCCTCTTGTGACAAAGCCCACGATTTCATCTCCCGGAACAGGATTGCAGCACTTCGAGAAGTGCACAGCCACGTCATAGAGTCCGTGTACCACAATGCCGCTCTTTGACTTGTGCTCGGGCTGTATACCTGCTGCTGCCTGCTGCTTTTCTGCGATGCTGCCAAGCACATCTGCATCTGTCACCGGCACCACATGATCCTTCTTGTACTCGTCGTACATCCTGTTGACTATCTGGCTCTCCTTGAGTCCGCCGTGGCCGACGGTTGCAAGGCATGAGTTCCAGTCGTGGAAGCCGTATTTACGGCGTATTTTCTCCTGATACTCAGGCTTGTTTATCTCAGCAAAGTTGATACCCTTTGCTTTAGCATAGGCTACTATCAGATCCTTGCCGTGCTGTATATTCTCCTCCTTGAGCTCACTTCTGAACCACTGGTTGATCTTGTTCTGCCGTGCTGTATATTCTCCTCCTTGAGCGCACTTCTGAACCACTGGTTGATCTTGTTCTTGGCCTGTGTGCTCTTTACGACCTTGAGCCAGTCACGGCTTGGTCCCTTGGAGTTCTGTGAGGTGATTATCTCTATCTGGTCACCGTTTTTGATGACATAGTCTATCGGCACGAGCTTGCCGTTTACCTTGGCACCGACCATCTTGTTGCCGACCGCAGAGTGTATGCTGTAGGCAAAGTCTATAGGTGTGGAGCCCTTTGGCAGGTTCTTTACATCGCCGGACGGTGTGAATGCAAATACATTGTCGGAGAATAAATTTAAATCACTCTTTAATAAAGTCATAAACTCCTTATTATCCGACATGTCCTGCTGCCACTCGAGTATCTGGCGCAGCCAGCTGAGCTTCTCCTCCTCTGTGACAGTGGTGGTAGTGGCATTGCCGTTGTTTGCTTCCTTGTACTTCCAGTGCGCTGCGATACCGTACTCAGCTGTACGATGCATCTCATAGGTACGTATCTGTATCTCAAACGGCTGTCCGCTTGGGCCTATGAGCGTCGTGTGAATCGACTGGTACATGTTCTGCTTCGGCATCCTATGAGCGTCGTGTGAAGCAACTGGTACATGTTCTGCTACGGCATGGCGATAAAGTCCTTGAAACGGCCCGGTATAGGCTTATACTTCTCATGTATGATACCAAGCACTGCGTAGCAGTCCGGTATGGTATCCACCAGAATTCTGATGGCAAAGAGGTCATATATCTGGTCTATAGTCTTGTCCTGATTGACCATCTTCTTATATATACTGAAGAAATGCTTTGCCCTGCCGTATATCTCAGCCTTGATACCGGCATCTGTAACATACTTCTTGACATCGTTTACCAGGCCCTGGATGTAGGTGTCGCGCTCTGCCTTTCTGAGGGCTACCTTCTCTACCAGATCGTAGTAGGCATCCGGATAGAGGTACTTCATACAAAGGTCCTCGAGCTCTATCTTTATCTTGCTGATACCAAGTCGCTGCGCGATAGGACAGTAGATATCCTGTGTCTCTCTGGCGATACGCTGCTGTGCCTCCTTGGACTGGTACTTGAGTGTACGCATATTGTGCAGTCTGTCTGCCAGCTTTATGAGGATGACTCTGATATCCTTTGCCATGGCGAGAATCATCTTGCGCAGATTCTCAGCCTGCAGTGCAGTCTGTCTGCCAGCTTTATGAGGATGACTCTGATAACCTTTGCCATGGCGAGAAACATCTTGCGCAGATTCTCAGCCTGCATCTCAAGCCTGTCCGCATTCTTATCCTTCGGATCCTTGGTGCTGTCTGTCAAATGCAGGTGCTTTAACTTCGTGACACCATCCACCAGATGTGCGACATCGTCTCCAAACTCCGCACACATCTCATCCATGGTCATGATGGTGTCCTCCAGCACATCATGGAGCAGTCCTGCTGCAATTGTTTCCTTATCCAGCTCGAGCTCGGCGAGTACTATGGCAACACACAGCGGATGTATGATATAAGGCTCTCCTGACTTACGTGCCTGACCCTTATGGGCATCATAAGCTACCCTGTAGGCTTTGTCCACAAGGCTCGTGTCATCCGACGGATGATACTTTTTGATTTCCTTTTTCAGCTCATCATAAAGCTCCTCTGGGCTCGTAAAATCCTTTGTTCCCCTTATACCGCTGGTATCTGAGCGAAATTTGTCCGCTATTTTTTCTAATTCTTCTGTTGAGTAATCTGCCAATAGTCTCACCTCGATTGTAGTGTATCTTTAGTAGCCATTATATTTTATTTCTTTAAAAATTGCAATCTTATGTTGTTAGCCGATAACCATCTTTACTCCGCCATACATGCCGGCTGAGTTGCCGAGTGTGGCAAGCTTTATCTCTGTCTCACGGCTTGCATGGAAAGCATACTCTTTATAGTACTTTGCTGCTGTATCGATGATGATGCTGCCTGCCTTTGAGAGGCCTCCGCCTACAACAAATACCTCAGGGTCCATAACGCATGCTACTGCTGCCATTGCCTTGCCGAGAAGCTTCATAGACTGCTCTACTGCCGCAATGCCCGCTGCATCTCCTGCCTTTGCCGCATCGCATACATCCTTGGCTGTGAAGCCTGCATTTAAATCAAGCTTTGTTGCCACATCCCTGTGTGCTGCAATGTATCTCTCTGCCACTCTTACGAGACCGTTTGCTGATGCATACTGCTCTAAGCAGCCCTTCTTGCCGCAGCCACAGCACTCTGACTCATCATCTACCATAGGCATATGTCCTATCTCTCCGCCTGCTCCGTTTACTCCGGCTACGATTCTGCCCTCGCGGATGATTCCTCCGCCTACGCCTGTGCCGAGTGTGATCATGACTACATCCTGATGACCCTTTCCGCCACCCTGCCACATCTCACCGAGTGCAGCTACGTTGGCATCGTTTCCGGCCTTTACCTTGATGCCGCCGCACAGCACTGAGAGTGACTGTGCCACGTTGAACACGCCCCAGCCGAGGTTGACACACTTCAATACTGTTCCGTCATCCTTTATAGGTCCCGGCACTCCCATGCCTACGCCCTCGATGTCACCCATCTCGATGCCGTGCTTCTCGTTATTTTCCTTGATGGATGCTGCGATATCAGGCAGAATTCTCTGTGCGTGTAGGAATTTCCTATGTTGCGACATGCTTTCCTGTGGTCTTAAAAAAGCCTATCTTTACAGTTGTTCTACCTATATCTACTCCATATGCGTATTGTTTCATTTTTTCGTCCTCCAAATCGTTAAACTATGTTTATATTTTATTGCCTAATTGCATATTTTTCAATGTTTTTCATTGTTTTTTATATTTTTTCTATATATAGAAGCGTTTATATCATCATCCACATGCCCGCTATCTGTAAATCCAAGCTTTTTGGCAAGACGCACCGATGCCGTATTTTTCTCGTCTATCCGGCAGTAAAGTTCTTCATAGTCTGTGTTTTCGCGCGCGTTGTCTATGATGAAGCGGCATACCTCCGTGGCATAGCC